>Ga0099825_1000408_pt1 | contig 44242 bp, 22 predicted proteins | sample SiratroredBW_FD_76838 | JGI IMG/M metagenome (GOLD analysis project Ga0099825, IMG submission 76838) | Root nodule microbial communities of legume samples collected from California, USA - Siratro red BW | ecosystem: Host-associated > Plants > Roots > Nodule | place: USA: California | collected...
AAAGAGAGGGGCTCCTTTAACTAGCAGTTTTGGTTCCATGGCTACCCTTTTTTCTATTTGATCTTTCCCCAAAAAGCGGACAAAAAAAAAAAAATTTAAAGTTTGAACCCAAAAGGAGCTGTAAAAAAAAAAAAAAAAGAGAGAGAAAACACAATAATAGAGGTTTGAATTGTGTTTTAAAAAACTTTTTAGTAATTTTCATAAATATCATTTGATATTGTGTTATGAGATGATAATTTTGATTCAAATCAAATGATCTCATAAAATATTTTCACAAACTTAATTTTATGGCTCTCCTTCTTAAGTTAGTTATAGATATATAACATGTAAAAACACAAAGAGAAAGGTACATTACATTGGGCATCATTACTAATCAATACAACACCATTATCAATTATTTCAATAGTGGTAAACAAACCTTTATGAGGACACATGTGAAAAGTATGTCCAGAATCAAAAATCCATTTGATTTTACTTCTTTTCTCAAAACTAACAACAAATAGTATATCACTATCAAAATTTGTTTCAACTGTAGCAGCCTCGACCGGTAGGTGAGAAATTTCTTCTTCTTCTTTTTACTTCAATATAAGCATGCCCCAACTTGTTACAATAGTGACAAGTTTTGTTTGTTTTGTATTCTTTACATTCAGAGCTAAACTTTTTGAAATTAATACTGATACTCCCTTTTTCTAGAGTTCTACTTATAACATTTAAACTTTCACCTTTTTTCTTCAAAATGAGTTTTAAAATTTAATTTTTTTTAGAAAATAAATTGGATTTCACATCTTCAAAAGATAATGCATCATTGTTACTGCATAACATTATTTCTTTGAAATGTTTACATGTGGGACAATAAGGAGATATTAAAGAATTTTTTTTTATCTTCATCATCAATTGAAAGATCAATATTTTTCGGATCCAATAGAATTAAACTTATCAAGGTGAGATTAAATAGGAGTACATATAGACATACAAATACTATACAAGTTCTATTTAAGATGAAGCTTTCCTAAAAGACTTTTTGTCATATATAAAGTTTTCAGGTTGGTCCATAATGTTGTAGTAGTAATTTCACTAACTACTTCACGATTTCCATAATAAACTATGGTGGCGACTCCATGTCTTTCTTTTCATTATTTTTTTTATTTCTTTTTTAGATCGCCATACCCGTCGTGATCGTGGTCGCGACAAGAGTAAAATAGTCAGTCTTAGACAACAACTTTAAAGTTTTTTGGTGTAATCATTCCTCTTCCACTGTTCATCTTGTATATTTAGGATTCTCATGGCTATGAATAACTAAACACATTATTGTTGGGATTATATATAACCTACCAAACTCTCATGTAATCAATATTGTGGTTATATATATGTCTTTTTCTTTCAATGTCAGTATTTCATTTCTACGTTTAATGTCTCTTGTGTCGATTCATGGTTTGACACTTTAATTCTAAAATTATTGGAAAATATTGTTAGTAATCAGAATCTGAATTGGAATACATAATGAAAGTTTGTATCTAGGAATAGAGCATTATTCATTTGTTGTCTTAAACCCTTGTGCCACTTGCAAGTCAGGTCATTTCTATATAATTGATTAAGGAATTGACGAGTAATAGGGGAATTTAGGCTCATTCACCTAAGAAATTAGGGTTTGGGTATTATTGTAGGTTGACATTAACATTAGTTAGGAAAAGAACATAATTGTTTTTATGCATGAGAGTGAGGTATGGTGAAGTCTAGTCCTAACAATATTCATATCATTATCCTTAACCTTATTCTATTATCTCTGAGATCTGACATAAGATTATATAAATATTTAATTAAACTTTTTGCATAAACCACTTAAATTATGAAATTATTCTTTGGTCTAATTTTATTATAATTGTAAGTATTTTTGTGTATTGCATAAAGTCTCTTGGGAGAGAATGATATATTTATTACTTGCTACGTGAGTTACTGATGCACTTGTCATTAAAGGCAAAAAAAATGTTAACAGTCTCTTCAAAATAATGATAAAACAAGTTCGATGAATTCATTCCACCTTTATTTAATTATAAATGGATTAGAGTGTACTAAGAATTTTTGTCTCTTCAAAACAATGATAAAACAAGTTAAATTCATTCATTCCACCTTTGTTCTATCATAAATGTTTTCTTTACATATAGATGGTAAAATGAGAATTTTAAAGAACCCTCCAAAGACGGTGTTTTACTTTTCTTTTACATAAACTTTAGGTCATTTACAACATTGGTTAAATCTCAATTATAACAAGGTAAAGCATGGTTATCTTAAAATCCTACGAATAAGTGTGGAGATTTGGAATTAATTAGTCATGTATTTGTTGTTGAGAATGATAAGAAATGTATGAATTTGGGTGATTTGTGAACCATTATTTTATTTGTTGTATTAAGCAAATAACTATGTTGCAATAAAGATCTCTAACCTCACAAATAGTCTAACGTGGATTAAGACATCAAGTGGTATGAAGCTGAAGGAGAATTTATTGTATCAAAAGAACACCAGCTCTGAGTTTTGAATATGAATATACTCTAAACTTACCTTGGTTCATGTAGTCGTGGTTTGTAAACACATGTTATTCTAGAATGGATTAGTTGTTAATAATTGGTAGGGAATTCTCAATATAAATCTTCTCTTTAATCATGAGTATCTCACTAATGACCATTTCTTATATTGTTGTTCATCATAAAAAAAAAACACATTTACTTGAAACTTCCGTCAATAAGACTTTTGATACAAGGACCATTCTTATATTTTACTCATCCAAGTTAGACGAACCGTCAACTCTAATACTACTATTGGTTCTTTCGATAAATGATTTATCAAGAAGATTCAATAACAATGAGACAAGAGTTAAACCCATATAAGGGATTGACACCACTTCAACCTAAAACCTTAAGACAACCTACAACTTTCTCATTTTTATTAAATATAGAACTTAACTCACTTGGATTCTTTACAATTATGTCATTTATATGGATATGTGATATGCTATATATGCTATGCGAAAGCACGAGATCAAAATCAATTAAAGAATTAAGAGAAGCAAAATGGTTTGTGAGGAATATACCTTCACTATCAAAAGAAAAGAATAAATATGAGGAAAAACTTTCTAATATAGAAATGAAAGAGGTAATTGAAGAATTGGATTGTTACAAAAAATAAATTATTGTCTCCTTTTATAGGTGGCAAAAACTAATTAGAACCAATAATATTAATGGGTAAAACAAAATATAATTCAAACTAATGAATATAATAATAAGATGAGAGTCACATGACGCGTAGATTACTTGCTCAACAATCTCCAACTTGGCTCGAATTTAACTAATTGGTCATCACCATGTCTTTTTAGGTAATTTATTATTACTTTTGGGTATTTGTTTTATGTGTTTGCATTTTACATTGGTGTCCAGACTTTCCATAGTTAAAATATTTTATGAAATGATTTTTCTTTTCTTCTATTCCCACCAGATCATATCTAAGACCAGACTTGTCAAATGCATTTCTTAAAGTTGAAAAATTAATATTTAGAGATTTTGAGCTCTTAACAAATATTTGAAAATCATGCTTACAATATTTGTCTCTTTCTTGCAAAAGTTTTATTTTTTTCAGCATCTAACTTTTGTGTCTTTCAAGAGAGAGGATATTTTCACTAATTATAGCTTGATCTATTTTGAGCTTTTCATTTTCTAAGATTAAGGATTTTAACATTTGTTTTAGCTTAAGATATTTTTCAAAGATAAAGTTACAACAGGTGATGATATTTTTTGTCATTCTCTTGATTCTTAACGATCTTGTTCTCCTTTTGTCTAGTGAACATTTACCTAAGGAAGTTTTGGCATGTTGTCCCTTCATTATAATTGTTGTGGCTTCCTTCTATTCTTTATTTTGCAAATGAGCTTCATGAGCTCTTAGGATACTAAGAAGCTCATCCCAAGTGAGCTTTATAAGGTCTTTAGCTTTTGCAATGGTTGTTGTCTTAGGTTCCTAGATCTTAGACATGTTGTCTAATAACTTTAGATTGATCTTGGAGAAGCTTTGTCCAAGAGCTTCCAACTCATTTATGAGTACATCCATCCTTCCAAACATGTCCTCCACGCTTTCACCATGCTTTATGATGAATGAGTCATTTTCTCTGACTTTTCATCCAAAGCTTTTTTTAATCCATTCTAAGTAAAAACAACTCGCATTTGGAATTTCTAGATAGCAAAATTAATTTTTCCATTAAAATTCTCAAAATTAAAATTATTACTTGATATGGGGTTGACATAATAAATTCTTAATTTAGTAAAAGCTTTGATCCCACTTGTCATGGTACATGTGCTTTGTAGAAGCATGAGATCAAAATCAATTAAAGAATTAAGAGAAGTAAAATGATTTTTAAACAATATACCTTCACTATTAAAATAAAAGAAATAATAAAGAAAAACTTTCTAATATAATGAATTTGATTGTTAAAAAAAACTAAACCATTACCCCCTTTTATAAGTGGCAAAAACTAATTAGAACCAATAATATGAAAACAAAATTTAGTTCAAACCATTAAAATTTAATGGTTATAGATGCGATCCATGAAATAAGTAGATTTACTCATTCAATAATTTGTATGTTGGTATTTGATAAATGATTATAACTCGAATTGGTTTGTGAATTGTTAATTAAAATATTTTTTTATATATATATTTATTTTATGTTAAAATTTATTTCAATTGTTTATCTTTGTGTGTGTTGTGATGAAGTCTCACATTGATTAGAGATAAGACATTTCAATAGTTTATAGATGAGTACAAATCTCACTTTACAAGTTAGTTTTGTAAGCTTGAATTAGGCTTAAAGTACAGTTCATGATATCAGAGTCTTTCTTGACAAAGTTGTTAGATCTATCGATCCCACATCGACTATAGATAAGATTTTTCAATAATTTATAAGTGAGTATAAATCTCACCTTACAAACTAATTTTGTGAGATTGAGTTAAGGTTAAAGTTCATTTCTTAATATGTTTGTTTGATGAACTTGTGTGATGAACTATTATGATTACAATATGTATATGAAGAGATGTTGATACTTTCCTAAGAACAATAGTCTTTTATAAAAATTATATATATATATATATATATATATATATATATATATATATATATATATATTATATTTAAGTTATATTTTAAAATACTAAATATATGTATATATTATTTGTTGGGTTATATTAAATTTTCTCTTACTTTAATTAGAGTTGTATATATCTCATTTGTTTAAGATTTTTTCTAAATTATATCAATTTATTTTCTCATGAAGTTTTACTATTTTGTTTCACTTTTTTTGGTTAAATTTATCTTCTAAGTTGCCATATATTTAAATAAACACCGGAATTTGCTTAAAAGTACTTTTAGAATTTGTTTTGTTGGATTTATTAAGAAGATAGACACTCAATGTGTTGATAATTGTAATCAACAAGCACCAAAGAATGACAACATGAAAATGGGACATAGTTTGAGTGACATCATTTTTCTTTCTCAGGTTGATTTACTGTTAGACAAACTTAGTTCTGAATGGAGGGCATATGTTTGTTTGAAAAAAAAACGATAATAGAAATTTTATATCTTAATTTAGTTTTATTTAAAACTGATTCTGGGTTGGCCCTTAAGCTTTTGAAAGATGGGTTGCTCACATGTAGGCAAATTATCATCAAATTGCAAATCTCCTTGCTAAAAATGATCTTAATTTAGATCAAGCAATGATTTCTTATAATCAAGTTCCAAACTCATTAAAAAAGTTTTTGTTTGGGCTGATGTTACTCAATAAGGTACGCTTGACTTAAGATGATCATTAATAGTCCTAAAATGGAGGGAATAATAATATATTAGAAGATGAATGATCTCTTCCTAAAATTTTTGTCTTTATAAGTTTTACTTAAATCTAATCGAAGTGTTAATATAAAATAAATCAGTATGTTAAATAAGAATACATGGTTTCCATATATAATAATAATAATAATAATAATAATAATAATAATAATAATAATAATAATAAAAAGATTAGTTGTTAAGTGTATTTCAAGTCAAGTTAAAAATAACTATTTAAAAATCTTCTTACAACCAAACCAACGAAATAGGATGAACTTATAACAATGATTTAGTGGATGTTTAAATTTTAGTTAAAAAATTAAGTTGAGTTTAGATTAAGTTAAGTCAATTGAAAATTCGGATAAATTTTTCGTCTTATTGAAAATTCAGAACTTCTACAAGCGAATTTGGATCTAAGAAGCAAGACTACTTTTTAATATTTTGCTTAAAAAATAAGAGTAAGAAAACAAAGCATTCATTAGTAAAAGAAAGTTATGTTTACATGCAGAACTGGACCTCTTTCCTATTAAAAAAGAAAAGAAAAGGAGAAATGGTACTTTTATGCTTGAATTCTTTATTAAAATTTAAAAAAATCAAAATAAAAGTGTTCATTGAAGAATTTTTTTTAAAGAAAAATATAGTATAAAACACGACTTTTCTAATCTAGTAATTTTTCTTTAAGTTTATCTATTAGATAAATTTTGCAACTAATATTATAAGTTAATGGATGAAAAGAATTTCAAAGAAATATCTGACGAGCTTAATATAAACAAATTTTAATTATATCATTTTACAAACATTCTTCCAATTAATTATATATTATTTTGAAGACACCTCTCAATAAGTGAAGAAGTAATTATATCATCATATAAACATTCTTCAAATAAATTATATATTATTTTGAAGACACCTTCGGATGAGTAGAGAAGTGATTATATTAATTTATAAGCATTCTTCAAATTAATTATATATTATTTTGAAGACACAGAAGTAATCTAAAGATACCATTTCGATTAATTTCAATAACTCTTTTATATAATAACCATGTAGTTTTAGATCATTACTATAAAATGAAAGAACTTTTATATTCTTAAGCATAATTACTATATTTTGTGATTGGAAACTTCTTAAGCTTATTTCACAACTTCAATTATAGTCATTTTTTTATACCAACTTTCAAACACGTCTGAAAAATTACTTTTAAATAGAATTAAATAATAATACTAATTAACATAAAAAACAATTAATTTTAGTTAGATTTAAGTTGAAGATAATATTTTATCCCTTTTGAACCTAAAGAAAAAATGGTAATCACAACAAATTCTGCACCAATTATGGAATTGAAAACCCTAGATCAGAAATTGAATTGTAGAAAACCCTAAATTCCAAAATTTGACTGAGAGTGAGATATTTGATATTCCCACATTCATGTAATGTAGTGTAGATAAAGAAATGCTTTAGCTTAGAAATTAAGCTCCATTCGTACTCACTCACTCACTCACTCACACTCTTTCTCTCTCTCTCTCTAGAATCCATGGCAGCCATTGGTCTGAGCGGCGTGAAGGTGGGGAAGACGTCGTCTCAGGCGTACCTTGAAGGCAAGGCCGTGAAGGAGACAAGGGCGTTGATGGCTGAACTGTGTCGCCATTTCTACACCCTTGGATGGGTCACAGGGACAGGTGGCAGCATCACCATGAAGGTCCATGATGACGCCATTCCCAAGTCTCAACAGCTCATACTCATGTCCCCTTCGGGTATCTTCCCTTTGCCCACCCTTTTCGTTTCCGAGTCACAAGTTTAGATTTTTTTGTGCTTTCTTGTCATTTTGGGCTTGTTTGGTTTCTGGGTAGGTGCCAGATACTTTCTCTGCTTTAGCACCCTTTTAAGTCTATTTGAACCTAGTTTGGACTGACTTAACCATATAGAAGAAGATAAACAAATTAAGCTTTCCTAAAATTTATAAAATCATTATCGTTTTAGCTTATCTAGAAGCTGATTATTAATTTATGCATAAGTTGGTTTTTTTTGGTGGAGATTTCTTTTCTTTATTTTCTTGTCCAGTAAATGCGTGTGTATTGTTTATGTAGAAGTTGATCGAAATAAACCTTACATTCAATGTGGTTATTGCCTCATTGCTCAAGGTGTGCTTGGATAGATAGCTTAAATTCTTTATTGGATAAACTTTTCTATATGCACTTTTAAAAGAAAAGAATAATGGAAGAGGAATTAGGCATTATTAAATGGAGTTTAGCTTAGTTTAAAATGACTTATGTATCTTAGCTTTTTGAAAAAGTTAGATGAGATAGGAGAACTTCTATAAGAGTTAAGGACATAAGTTGATTTTAACATATAGCAAAAAGTCAATTCATCTTACCTTTCTATTTCATTTTCTTATAAATGTTTTTGGAGAAGTTTATCAGAGAGAGCCTTAAATATTTTTCGTAAGTTAAAATCAACTTATGCATTTTAACTTTTGCAAAAGCTATAATGTCTAACTTCTCTAAAAACCGATGTGTACAAGCTGATTTTAGTTAAGGGGAAAATTTAAATTCGTTTTGCCTTTTTATTTTTTCCATTAAGTACTTTCGGAGAAGTTTATCCAAACATGGCTTTGATCATGTTATAAATTTCATGATGAAATCTAATCTAACTTAATAAATCTGAAAGCTTATATTTATAAATTTTACCTAGAAGGTTGTTGAAATAAGCTAAAAAGGGTTTATTAGACGTACAAGTCATTTTTATGAGTTCAAATACGCCCTGTAGAAGCTCTTTGGTACACTCCTTGATAATTTAATATGGTTTCTTTGTGCTAGAGATGATGAAACACTACTGTTATGCACTGTTAATTGATTCATTTTGATCTTCCCTTTTTTCTGAAAAATGTGTCCAGGTGTTCAGAAAGAAAGAATGGAGGGAGAGGATATGTATGTGTTATCAAACAGTGGAAGCATTGTGTCTGCTCCATCTCCTAAACCTTACCCTCACAAGCCTCCCAAATGTACTGATTGTGATCCACTTTTCAGGAAAGTAAGTTTGGTTTAACAATATATTACTTACTGTAGTTGGGTGATGCAGATTTGATATGCACATTCTTCTTTTGATATTTCCGCAATACCACGAGAGTTGTCCAACTACTGTATATATTCTCTTTGTATTTTTTCTTTTTTTTGTGTACAATAGCTTTTATTATACTTTTGAATATGTGAGTGGTGTCACTTAAATTTCTGACATTTGTTTGATAAGTGTCTCCTTACCAATGTTTTGAATAAAATCTGATAAATGCTATAATATCTGCAAGATTTACTTTAAACAGGAAGTGTCTACTATTTGGCAAATAGAAGTGACTGAAATTTCTGGAAAATAATTATCGTTTTGTCAAATCCACTGTAGGCTAACCATAGAAACATACAAGTCCTATCTCTTTTGATAAATGAGCTATTGATATAAGCTTCATACATCTCTTTCACTTCCTGTTTCAGGCATATGAAATGCGAGATTGTGCGGCTGTTTTCCACAGTCACGGAATAGAATCTTGTCTCGTAACAATGATCAATCCATTATCAAAGGAGTTTAGAGTAAGTATTTTGTTCATGGATGGTCTTTTGTTTCAGATTAAAGACACTTTCAAAATTCTGATACATAATTGTTAGTTGTTGATGTCAATATATCTTTGAACGAGGTTTAGATTGGTAATAGAGAATGCAGCTGAGCAATAGTCTCATTGCCTGACTATAAGACTATTTGTTGGGTGCTCAATTCCACACTTACCAACTATGTGTTGAAAAAACAAGAGTTTCTTTATTCCAGAGAATTTAGTGCAGAAAAGATTCAAGTTCCAAATAATGTACTATAAACAAGAACTTGCATGGGATATCCTTCTTGGTTTGAAACCTCTATGTCCTACTCTTATTTCAGAAATATAAGCCAGGCATGACACCAAAACAGTGAAATAATTAACATGAGAAATGTTGACACTTGATGAACATTTTGCAGTTAGTCTCTACTGTATTTAAATATGTTGCTTCTACCACATGTATGTAGAAATTTGTACCCAGAATTCGGAAGTTTAGCTCTGCTTCTAATACTGAAAAAATTGTGAAGGTGGAGTAAGGGCAAGGAACAGGGCATTTATATGTTATACATCTACAGCACAAATACTTTTTAACACGTCATTTTGATTGGATTTTTATGTTTTCTTGGAAGAGGGTGGATGGGGGAGGCACCTGGCATCCTGCCTGCTGCCCTTGCATCCTTTTCATGTTTTTCTGTCGTTATTTTCCTGATCAAATGTAGGGTGAAGATTTTGTGCTTTGTAGCTTATGACAAGTACTTTGGGAAAGACCAAACGTACTTCTAAAGTAATCTGTTTCTTTTTCACGTTGTCTTGGTCGATGCATTTGTTTCCTCTTCCTATAATACTATTTTCATTTGTTTCTGGTTGTCTCTGCAAATGGCAGATCACTCACATGGAAATGATAAAAGGAATCAAAGGGCATGGCTATTATGATGAACTTGTGGTCCCCATAATTGAGAACACGGCCTATGAGTATCAGCTCACAGAGTCTTTTGCTAAAGCTGTATGTTTCTTCTGATGATTCTACATAAGTATTAAATATCTGTTGGAAAATCTGGATGATTTTTGCGTAATTTTCTTTTTCTCAAAAGAAAACCATGGGTGATGTGACTCAGTTTGTTATTCTTTCTCCCCCATTTCGTAGATTGAAGAATACCCAAAAGCAACAGCAGTACTTGTTCGCAACCATGGGGTATTTGTCTGGGGAGATTCGTGGATCAATGCTAAAACTCAGGTTTTGCTATCTGCATTCCCCAGGAAGACTGCAATCAATTTCATACATGTTTTTTTAGCATTCTGCTTGAAGTCTCCATAAAATATAATACTCTAAAGAACAGGTTTTTTTAGAAGGGGTCTTATTTATTACAGTTTTTGTGTTCATTCTTGGAGTTTGAATAAAAATATATTACTCTTCTAATAGACAGTTGTCGTTAGTCGTGCTTTCTGGTAAATTGATGCTATTTTTTTCAGTCTGAGTGTTACCATTACCTCTTTGATGCTGCTCTCAAACTTCACCAAATGGGATTGGACTGGTCGACTCCAAATCATGGTCCAATACAAAGTGCTCGAAGGGGTCTAAGTATTGCTGGGGAGTCGAATGTGTCAGTTAAAGCGAGTAAATCTAATGGTGAAATTGATCCATTCCCAGTGAGTTCGCTTAATCCTTCCTTTTTTTTTATCTTTAGGTCATTAAGGGGCTGTTTGTTTTGTGAGAATTACTTTGTTTTCATTTTCTCCTTTTTCATTTAATTACAAAGATATCGCCTTGTTTTTACTGTATTCCCTTTTAAAAAGTTTACACAAAAAACAGTGAAAACAACTTTTTATTGTTTTCTATTTTTACTATTTACCATACAAAATTTTCATAACAGAAAATGAAGTGAAAACAGAAAATAAAAATTGAAAACGTTTTTTCTAACCAAATGTCTCCTATATTTGAGTTTTTTTTTTTTTTCTTAAATTCTTGAAACAATATCCTCTATTCACAGTCGACTGATAGTTCTAGTTCCCAATTCATTGAATAAAAGATGCTTCACATATCTTGCTGTGATTGTCTTTATGATTTCAAATTAAATTATTGATTTATCTCTATTTGGGTTGCAGCGTTGCATTGTTCTTGACATTGAAGGAACTACTACTCCCATATCATTTGTTTCAGAGGTTCTCTTCCCATATGCCCGTGATAATGTTGGGAAGCATCTATCTCTAACTTATGATACCCCTGATACCAAAGCCGATATTGAGCTGCTTCGTTCCCAAGTAAGATTTTTTAGGTTGTATGGGTAAGGTATTTTTATCTCTCCCATTGGAATATTTGGTTTGGGCATTGAATAATTTTAATACTATTGACAAGTGAGTTTAAGCCCAACTTTTTCTTACAAAACCACTTTGTAAGATGAAGATTTTTCCTACTTATATACTGTAAATTAATCTTTTCTTTAGTCGATGTAAGATTTCCAACAAATACAATACTATGAAATGCTATACATCTTTAGTAGACACTGAAATGATATGTTAGAGATGCAAGTGGGCTTGTGGTTTTGAACTAATTTTTCCATGATTATTAAAACATTAATGATCGAATTGCTTGTCTTGTTTATGCCATTCAATTCTTCTTCAAGTGGATATACTTTCTTTGAAGTTTATTAAAGCATAAGTTATATAGAAGTGGTCCATGAATGTAGAAAAGAGATGAGCAAAAAGCTAAGGGTGTATTTGTTTTTTAATATTTGAATTTTAAGTTGCTATGTTTTCACTAATGATTAGAAAAATATCACTGCTTTCATTTTGTTTCATTTTTCAAAAATTTGTAAAGCAAATGATAGACTGTTACAGGAAAAGAAATCACCTACAGAGACTTGAATAATAGTGTGCACTACAGTAATCTGTATACATTGCATTCAGAGAATTTGGACCGTTGACATCTCTTTCATTTTTTATCACAGGTTCAGAGTGACCTTGAACAAGGGATTGCAGGTGCTGTGCCTATCCCTCCAGATGATGCTGGGAAAGAGGAAGTCATTGCAGCAATCGTTGCTAATGTGGATGCTATGATAAAAGCTGATAGAAAAATCACTGCCTTAAAGGAGTTGCAGGTAGTTAAACATTGAGTTGATTTATGTATCTGTTAGCTTCATATTTGGGATATTGCTGACATTTAGCTATGCAGGGTCACATATGGAGAACTGGTTATGAGAATAATGAATTGGAGGGAATAGTTTTTGATGATGTACCAGAAGCTTTAGAAAAGTGGCATGCCTTGGGTGTAAAGGTTGTTTTCACTGATTCTTAGCTCTATACCTCTTTTTTGTTCACTTTTTTAAGTTTCACTTGCTGACTATTTTCCTTTATTTTGACCATAGGTATACTTTAATGCTTAAACATGATGCCAATGTGATAGGTACCAGAACATAAAAGAAAGAAATAGAAATTGAGTAGAAAAGAAATGATGGAAAATTATTATTTGATTCAGAATTAGCCAAACACTTAAAGAAATCAGAGCATTAAGTAGCTCAATCACTCTTCCTAATAATCAGAAAAAAATCCCGTGTTCGACCCACCTCATCTTAGTCCTACTAATACTCTTTTCCTAACTGAATTCCCCAATAGCAAAATCTCTTCCGATCCTAATGTAAGCAGTTACAACCAGTGACCCTAGTGCAATCAGTTACTCTCATTCCTATTTTTTCTCCTCTCGTAAACGATCAGTGTTGGTTTGGGCTGCCTAACGGGTCGTTGATTGGGTTGCTACCTATCAATACTCCCCCATAATGTTCACCTTGTCCTCAAGGTGAAAATGAGGAAAGTTTGTGTTTATGTCTCTGGCAGATTCCCATGAAGTTTCAAAAGCAAGAAGGTCCTGCCACTTGACCAGCATTTCCTTTTCTCCTGAAGTTGCAGACCGGACAACTAAGATCTCTGCAAGTTTCAATTTTAATTCCCAATTCTCTGCCAAGCATTTGGGCAGCGGTTGACTCTACACTTGAGGACTTAAGCCCTTCTTCAGAAGCAAAACATGGAAGACCGGATATACCATCGATCCAGGAGGCAACTTCAACCTGTATGCTACCTTCCCAATCCTTTCTTCAACCTCAAAGGGACCATAAAATCGGGGGCTTAGCTTCTGGTTAATTCTTTTAGCTAAGGAGCGAAGCCTATAAGGCTGAATCTTTAGGAAGACAACATCTCCTACCTGAAGCTCAATATCTTGTTAGCTTGGTTCTTCATTCTCTCTTGAGCCCTGTGCAAGAACCACTTTAGTTCATCTAGGATTGCATTCCTGTCGGCTATTAATTCATTCAGCTCCTCAATATTGGAAGGAGTAGTGTCATCTCTAACCAGGACAGGAGGATCTCTCCTATATAGAGCCCTAAAAGGGGTGGTGCTTGATGAGACGTTGTAGGATGTATTGAACCATAATTCTGCCCAGCTCAACCACTTAGCCCACTGTTTTGGCTTGGTACTTGTAAAACACCTTAAATAGAGTTCTAAACACTGATTTACTACTTTCGTTTGTCCATCGGTTTGTGGATGGTAAGCTGATGTATAGTGCAGTTTGGTACCGGTTTGCTTGAATAAATTTGTCCAGAAATTACTAATGAACAATATGTCCCTGTCAGTTAGAATTTTAGCAGGAAAATCGTGCAATCTCACAACTTCTTGATCTAAAACAGCAGCCACATCTTTTGCCGTGTATGGGTGACTTAGTCCAATGAAATGAGCGTATTTAGTGAGTCTGTCTACCACCACCATGATTGTATCCTTTCTTGGAGATTTGGGTAACCCCCAACGAAATCCATGGTTACTTCTTCCCAAACTAGATCTGGAATAGGTAAAGGTTGGAGTAAACCTGTTGGACTTAGAGTCTCGTATTTGTTCCTGTAGCACATTTCACAAGCCTGCACATATCTCTGAATACTTTTTCTCATCCCCTCCCACCAAACAAGTCCTTCAATCCTTTTGTATGTCCTAAAAAACCCTAAATGTCCTCCACCAAGCGAATCATGAAACTCATGAAGAATGAGTGGAATTCTAGGAGAATTCTTTGGAATCACTATCTGCCCTTGAAGTAAAGTCGTCCCTTCCTGAGCTCAAAACCATACCACTTATCCTTTTCTTGTAATAGGTCTTGTAAAATCATTTTCAGCTTAGGATCCTGTTGAATTTCTTCTTCCAAGCCTTCCCAACCATGGAACGTGACAGCCGAGATTGCTGCAAAAGAAAATCTCCTGGAAAGTGCATTAGCAACACTGTTTTCTCTACCTACCTTGTATCTTATTTCATAATCGAATCCCAGTAATTTTGCAATAAGTTTCTACTGTCCCTCGCCCATGATCTGTTGATCAACCAGGAATTTTAAGCTTTTTTGATCAATCAGCTCCAAAAATTTCCTACCTAGTAGGTAATGCCTCCACTTATGGACTGCCACCACAATTGCCATGAGCTCTCTTTCATTGACTGATTTCGATTGACTCTTGGCTGACAATTTTTGACTTAGGTATGCAATTGGTCTGCCCTCCTGCATTAACACCGCACCTAACCCTCTTCCTGATGTATCAGTCTCAATTGTAAACGGTTTATCAAAATTGGGGACAACTAATATCAGCAGAGTAGTCAATACCTCTTTCAACTTATCGAAAGCCAATTGAGCTTCCTCTCTCCAAATAAAGCAGTCTTTTCTCAGCAGTTGAGTTAAAGGTTCTGTCATACTCCCATACCCTTTTACAAACCGTCTATAATAGCCTGTAATTCCCAAAAGACCTCATAGCCCTTTCAAATCGGTTGGAACTGGCCACGATCCCATGGCTTCAATTTTCTTGGGGTCTGCTGCTACCCCCGCAACTGAGATGATATGGCCTAGGTACTCGACTTCTTTCACCCGAAGGAACACTTCTTTTGGTTAATAAGTAAGTTGTTCTGTCTCAATAATTCTAGGACTTGCTGAACTTGCTTTACATGCTTTTAAGTGATGTATTGAAGATCAATATATCATAAAAAAAACTAAGACAAATTTTCGGAGGTAAGACTTTAGAATTCGGTTCATCAGTGCTTGAAACGTTGATGGCGCGTTTGTCAATCCAAACGGCATGACTAAAAACTCATAATGGCCCTCATGCGTTCGGAACGCTGTCTTCTCAATGTCTTGTTCTCGCATACGAATTTGATGATAACCAGATTTAAGGTCCAGCTTGGTAAAAATCTCAGCCCACTCAATTCATCAAGCAACTCATCTATTATGGGAATGAAAAATTTGTCTGGAATGGTTACCTTATTAAGGCCTCTATAATCTATGTAAAATCTCCACCCTCTATCTTTTTTCTTGATAAGAATTACTGGACTGGAATAGGGACTAATACTGTGCTTGATGATTCCTGCACTTAACATTTCAGCAATTATCTTTTCCATCTCATTCTTTTGGCAATATGGGTAACGGTTGGTCTGATATTGGGAATTGTTGCTCCTTCTTTCAAATTGATAGCATGGTCTAAATCCTTTTTTGGTGGCAGTACTGTAGGGGCTTGGCAAAGATAAGCGTAGTCCTCCAGTAATTTCTGCAATGGTTCTGGTATTGCTTTTCCTTTTGCATCATCATCGTCAATTTCACAAGGGGAAATAATGTAAGCTTCTTCTTCTCTCTCAATGCCTTCATCGTGGTTCTCCAGGATACTTGGGCTGTACTCAGTAAGGGATCTCCTTGGATACAACGTTCCTGTCCCTCTTTCATCCATCTTATCACTAATTTCTGAAAATTTGCTTTGATGTCTCCCAAATAGCATCTATATTGCCCAGGTTCAAGAGAAAGATATCTTAGCTGTCCAATCCGCTACTTCAAGAGAAAAGGAAGTGTTGGTCAAGTGGCAAGACCTTCCTGCTTTTGAAACTTCATGGGAATCTGCCAGAGACATCAACACAAACTTTCCTCATTTTCACCTTGAGGACAAGGTGAATGTTTATGGAGGGAGTATTGATAGGCAGCAACCCAATCAACAACCCATTAGGCAGCCGAAACCAACATTGACTGTTTATGAGAGGAGAAGAAATGGTTGAGAAATGATGACTCCTTGCACCACTAAATTCAATTTCTCACAAAAGCCCGAGCCTTTTGATATTGGCCCGGTTCCCACCTCCACAAGAAAACGGGTATCATTTGTTACTTCCAGCTGTAGAATCTGACCTAAATTCTTCGAGAAAAAAATTTTGTCAGCCACTGTGTCCACCAACATCACAATCTCCTGATCCCCTATCATCCCTTTCACCTTGAAAGATTTGTTTATCGTCACTAGCCCTTGAAGATTGCGCATAGTGAGATGCAGAGATTTCAGAGACAAAATAGGAGTATTGTCTTCTTCATTCCCAGCATCCCCTTCTAAAGCGTATGCCGCCTATTCCTCCCTAACTTCCTCCTGATCGACGTCCTCCATCAAGATTAACTTAAAATTCTTGAGTTTGCAGATGTGATCCTTTCCCCACCTCTCCCCACATTTAAAACATAATCCTCGATGATTTCCATCTTGCAACTCTTCAGCTTTATCTGATCAAACTTCTTCTCCAAATTCTCCATTTGTTCCTCCATCTCTTCCCCAGAAAGTGCTCTGATACCAATGATAGGTACCAGAATATAAAAGAAAGAAATAGAAATTGAGTAGAAAAGAAATAATAGAAAATTATTATTTGATTCAGAATTAGCCAAACGCTTAAAGAAATAAGAGCACTAAGTAGCTCAATCACTCTTCCTAATAATAAGAAAAAAATCCCGTGCCCTACCCATCTTAGTCCTACTAATACTCTTTTCCTAACTGAATTCCCCAACAGCAAAATCTCTTCCGATCCTAGTGTAATCAGTGATCCTAGTGTAATCAGTTACAATAAGTGATCCTAGTGCAATCAGTTACTCTCATTTCCTATTTTTTCTCCTCTAGTAAACGATCAGTATTGGTTTGGGCTGCCTAATGGGCTGTTGATTGGGCTGCTGCCTATCACAATGTTTGGCAGAAGGGTATAAAATAACCATAGGTTGAGATGCCCACCGTTAGCTAAGACCTGTGCGGTTGTGAGGGCATATGATGCCTTTCCAAACCCATTAACTGTTTTATAAGAATTTCCATTTATTTATCACCTTTCATTCTTATAAATAACCCATTCATCTTTGTCCACTCTCCTTTTCTCCTTGGTTTGGTCTAGGTGCCCACAGTGGGCCCGTGAATGTAGAAAGACTCCCCTCAAATTGGCTGGATAGTGGATACTGTCCCACTATGAAGAGTTCCCTTTTTATCATTTGCTTAAATCTGTCAGCCATCCATTACATCCTTATCTCCTTTATCCTACCATAGTACCATTCTTTTTCTCTTTCTGTCACATGTTGACTCACCCTTGGTCCCACTAAACTGGCTTAAGAGGCCTACTATCAAGCAAGGAATAGAAACAAAGAGTTGGCCTATCTATAAAAAAAATTCTACTTGCATTAATCTTTCTGCTTATGGTATTATCTCTATATATCCAAGATGCCAATCATGTAAAATATCTATACTCTGAATGCCTCCTATCTCTCTTCTTTCTCTAGTATATTTCTTTTACGGCCTCTTTTAATTGTCAAAATATACAACTCTACTCCCGGCCAAAGTTTGAGGGTGAGGTGATTGTTACTTTGTGTTGGCTCAAGAATGAAATGAAGTGTAATCACATTGTGTGTGCATTCTTCATTGATATTTGGAGAGCATGTTTTCTTGTATTTGAATTGCTATTTCTGATCTACGCAACAGGTATACATATATTCTAGTGGTAGCAGGTTGGCTCAAAGGCTAATATTTGGAAAAACAAACCATGGGGACCTAAGAAAATATTTGTCTGGGTTTTTTGACACCACTGTGGGGTAAGGTTTTATGTTGATGTTCCCCCAAGACGGTTCCTGTCTAAAGATGCATATATTCACGCAAAACTCACTTTTGCAGGAACAAAAAAGAGACACGCAGTTATGTTGAAATTTCTGAGTCACTCGGTGTTGATAAACCATCAGATATTTTTTTTGTAACTGATGTATATCAAGAAGCCACAGCTGCAAAGGCAGCAGGTATGAACATTTTTCTTAACCCATCGTCTAATTTATAATTTAAATTTTATCAATAAACATAGTCCATGTTTTGCATAGCTTATTTTCGGAAAATAGTATGTTTTTGAGCTTTCTAAGGGAGCTCAAAAACTGAACCAAACATTATATAGTAACTACTTTATTTTTCTCTTGCAATAAACACTCTATAAATTTAATGTTTTACATTAATATTTGATTCACTAACAGTTTAAAGATCATTTATACTACATGAAACAGAAAATGAGTATAACTTGTGGAAAATTGTTATCAATTACAATTATTTATTATGCACCCTTTGTAGTCCTTCAACTACTTCTACACCACTTGCACTCACATTTATGACTGTGTGGCTGACTGCAAGCAAAAATCAAAATCTAACTTGGCATTTTTATGGGCCATGCTACCAATGGTGTGAGTGTGACCTCCCAATTGGTGTGGTAGAGGGAATTTCCCTAGGATCCTACTTTTATGACCAAATAAGAAATTGCTTATTTTGTCTGCACATATATTGGTTTAACAATTGTCCTGTTTCAGGTTTGGAGGTGATAATTTCTATTCGACCTGGAAATGGACCCCTCCCTGGCAGTCATGGGTTCAGGACAATCAAATCCTTCTCAGAGATCTAAGACTATTAGCAGTCATCTGGAATGGCATTAAATGTCTTATCATAACTAAGAATAATTGTGTAGGTTCAGTTAATGTAATGTTTTGCTTCAATGTCTCCAACTTTCAGTTTAAATTGCCTCTTTCAATGCTATTTTAAATTATTTAAATATAGTCACTGTACATTTTCATCAGTTATTATTGTAAGACATATTTTTGTTCTCAAGACATTGAGAGTCTGAGTAACCAAACAGATTTTATCAGTGAACAGGGATTGCTGAATAATCTTCCATCTATTTACTTATGAAAGAAAATAAAATTAATTGAGCTTCTTTCTCAGAAGTTAAAATTGAAGAAAATTTAGATTTTATGGAAAATTCAATTAACTTCTCTAAAAATTAAGTTGCAATAATAAATTTTAACATGACGCCTGAGGAATTCAATTCATTCTAACTTTGTATGTCTAATAAATATTTATAGAAAAATATAGGCAAAATTAACATCCAGTACACTCAATACCTATGATTGGTGTTGTTTTCAATGATAGTTAGGGTTTCATCTAATGTTTTTAATGAGATTGAAAATCTCAAATTTTAAATTTGATTGGAGAACAACATTAACACAGTAATTAAGAGTTATATAAACGTACATGAGTTAGAAGTCAGACTCATTATATAGTCAAATAAAGTTTTGGATGTATTGTAAAATATGAACATATTAGGAATGATGCAATTTTTTTTTCATTGTTCAATCAAGCCAACCCAATTGCACTATATATATTAGGTCAAGATGCCTTCTAATTTAAGCAATGAAAGAAAAGCAAACTATGATTTCCAATTTTGAAAAAGGTAAATATCTTCACATAAATTTCACATCTTCCCTACGTTACTTTTGTTATATTTAGATTGGTGTGGACGAAGAAGTGAATGAGAAAAGAGTTCCTTTTGCTTTGTGTTCAGGCTTCGTAGCGTGTTGGGAATTCATGTGTAATTCTTCAGCAACGTTGTTAATCACGCATGCCATGCCGTTTTTTTTGAACTTTGATTTGAAGGGTTAATTTCTATGGAGTATTAAATCATGAATCTTTGAACTCATAATAAAAAAAATCTCAAATCTTTGAAGCTCTATACGTCAACAACGAACACCAACACTCACAATTCCAGTCAAAATAAGTACCCATCAAGCTTTCTTCCATGAATGTCCAACATTTCTTTTTTATCATTAAAAACAGAATCAAGTTAATGTAATTTTCCTTGGTCCAACTCACAAAGTTTTAATTTTTATTTTTTCCATCAGGCTTATCATTAATACTAAAGCTCCTCAATTTCCTTTCCAACCAAATTTCAAGCAGCTACACATGTTGTGTGTAAAATGGACCTTTATGATGCATCCACAATTATTAAAAAAGAAAACACCAAAATCCACTACCCTTTTGCACATTAACAAAGGCTAGTTTAAAATCAAATTCAACTTGACACACCCATTGGGTTATTTCTACATAAACTTCTCACAATTTATTTTTCTTTATGCATGTTTCTGTCATTAGTCATCTCATTATTTCATTTTCTTTCTATCTATGCATGTCTGTGGTATATCTATATATCATATGGTGTTAGCAACTTGGTCATATTACAAGCCACCTAATTAGCTGCTATATTTGTCAAAAAAGTGGTGCACTGGAAGATGTATAAAAACTAGGAGGAGGAAAAAAATAAATAGAATTACTTGGAAGTTTACTGTTCAATGCACCAGCACTAGGAGTTGGGTCCAACCTAGATGTACCTAAATGACAAAACAAAGTCTAAAAGGGAGAAGAAAAGAAAAAGGGTGGTCTTCACATTTTCTCTGCTTTTGTTATTTACATATGGTTTCTTTTCGGTCTTACTTTCTCTTAGGATCATGATTGTAACAAAAGTCCCACTTTCTCTATCTTATCTCCACTCTTGTCATTTTGTCTAATCTTCAATGCTTCCCATTACAATATAAGAAAATTTAAATCAACAAAAACAAGAACTAAGAAAGGGAAAATAGAAAGAGAGAGAGAGAGAGGAGAAATCTTCTTAGGTGCTCCATTTTATAAACTATTGGAATTTGGTGATCTCATGGTACATTTACTTTAATTTTTGCTGACAGTGTATGTATAGACTTTATGACATTCATTACAGCATGAAATGCAGTTTAAATGATCATAAAGTCTAATGATACATGTTAATTAAAAATTAATGCAGTAATAATAATAAAATAAATTATGAAAACGTTAAAATCCTCTCTATAGACGATTATTGATCTATATTTATTTATTCAAAGTTTGACCCGTGCTTCAAAATAGTGAAATTTGATCAGATTTCAATAATAACAGGAAAAAAATATGACAGAAAAAGAAGTTCAGAATATGCACAATGTGTATAGTCGTTGTTTGATTCTCACAATTACAATAATTTCGTTTCCCTTCTTTGATTTCTCACAAAACTTTGGTCTTTGTTTCCCTAGTACTAGGAAAACATTAGGTTCTGTATGCGGGCCACACAGAAAGTTATTGTGATCAATAAACATGCATTAGTCTCACACAGCATAGGACAAGTAGGGTACTGACATTATGCAGCATTTAAAAACGAAGCAAAGAAAGAAAAGTGGTATTTGCTTTACTTCTTGATCAGAATGTACTTGAAAACTGACACAGAAATGATTTTTCTTCTACCATAGGTGTCAGCAAAAAAAGCAAAAGAAAGAAAAAAAAGCAAAAACACATTATCATTATCTGGGTTGAGTTACTTGAGAAAACTGATTAGACTAAAATTGGCATGTAACCAAGAAGAGGGACCCTCTCACCCTTCATCAAGTTAACCCACCCACCTTCCTTTTGGTGCATCTTTCTGCGATGATGACAACTTAGGATACGTTTTTATGCCCTTTCCATCACTGATTTCCAGTAACATGTGTCCCTTCCAAGCAACCTCATTCCCTTCTTGTCTTCTCTTCTTTTTTCCATCTTTGGATTCTCTTCATCCGAAGAACACACACTTTCACAGGTGGTAGTTGGTGTGAAACAGCAATCACAGACACAGCCACTGTGAAGACCATTATTCATTGAATTCGTCACACTGAATCAAAAGAGACACCCTGATGTGTTTTCCTAACAACAATAATGACCCTTGAAGAACTAGATGAAATAGGGAGAGAAAAAGAAAAATTCATCGGACAAAGACACTTTTTTTTTTTGCTTCTTTCATTTATGGAAAGGGAAAAGATACCATTTTTCTGAGGTGGGAAAACAAAGCAGGAGGAGAATAAAGAAAGAGTTGCCATTTCATGGTAAGAAAGCCACTTTTACAATTAGACCAAGCTTTGTACCTTGTTGACGGAGGAAACCATAAACCATTCAAATCAAAACCCATGTAATAACCAACCAACCAACCAACCATTCTCTCTACCTAAATCATCCACAACACAGGACACAAACTCTCATCTCATCATCATCTCCTCAGGAGGGTGATGATTCTGAGACTCTAGGTGAGGTCAGTGGGAACAAAGGCAAGAGCTGCGGTTGTGAGTCTCTGGGGGTGGTCATGGGAGAGGGATGCAAGTAGAAGCCCTTTTCAGCTATGGCCTTTTCCTCCTCTGATGAGTTTCCCAATGAAGGTGAGGACTTGTCAAAAGGGTCATCATTCAATGGGGTGACAGGGCTGAGAGCAAGGGAGGGGAAGTCAAGCAAGCTTGGGGAGAGGATCTCTGGCTTGTTTCTGGGTGAGAAGCCTGGAGAGTTGTTGTTCCTAGCAAAATTGGGCATGAGGGTGTTGAGCATGAGGGTGTTCTTGAGGCTGTTCCTCCTCTCATAGAGCTTTCCCTGCTTCTTTGGAGGAGTCTTGATGGGGGGTATGTTGAAGTTTCTGGATGGTGGAGGTGGTGGTGGAGGCACTGGATCTTGTGCTTGCTTTGTGGTGTCTGATGAGCCAGTTAGCATTTGGACCACCTGCTTGAAAGTGGAGGTGTCAGCTTGGACAAAGGTTGTAGGGTAAGGGTTGGAGTCAGATCTGGGGATGGTCTTTGGAGTGAGGGGTGGTGTTGGGATTTGGATGCCATTGCTGTTGCTGCTGCTCATGCAGTTGCTCACATTGCTTGATGGAGAGTTCATAGGAGAAGGGTGGTGACTCTCTCTCTCTTGAACCCTTGAGCTGATTTCCATACCCTTTCACCAAAACCAATACAAAGTAATAAGAGAGGAAGAAAAAGGGTTAGGAGGGATTTGGGTGGGGATTGGAGAAGAAATACATGGAAGAGTGAAAACCAAGGCTCAAAGAAAGAAGGGTTGAAAGAAAAGAGGGTTGCTTGCTTATTCTGCTTTGCTGTTGTTTCTATATACTATATACTATCTTTTTGGTTTCTTTTTCTCACACTATTCAAACTTTTTTTATTTCTGACCCTAAAAAATTGATTTTTTTTGGTGTGGGGCTTGAGGGTGTTGCTGGCTAGAGAGAAAATAACCCCAACAAGGCTTGGGGATTTATAAAGACAGAGGGAAAGGGAATTGTTAGAATTGGGAATTTTGGTATGAGGCATCTGTGCCACACCACTGGTAAAGCTATCATTGTTGTGGTGTTAAAAACATTTGTGACATTGACTTCAAAACCTAACTACCAAGACTATTGCATTTGAATATGTGATGGGATTGAACATGATGATGAACCATATACATAGATACATATATGTTCCAATTCATTCCTTGATTGTGGCTTTGTGTTGTGTTGTTGCTTTGTGCACTTTCAAACAGTGCACAAAAATATACTCATGGATGCCTAACTTAGACAAATAAAATGACAGGGAAAGATAAAATAAGAGAATACAACCTTGTTTGTGTTCAAAAGTTCAAACTTTGAAGAATATTTTTCATATTTGTTTTTTGCATTTTTTAGAATAAGTTATTTCTTTTTGTAAGTGTACAAATTCTATATTTTTTTTTTTCCAATTGGAAATGAGTTTGGTCAATTTATGATAACTTGTTTAATAGAAAAATGGTTGAATTCAAACTTGTGATAAAAATTTCCATCTTTAAATTTGACTCAATTTAAGTTCACAACCAACTAATTAGTATAATTCATCAGCCAAAATTTAATAAAAAAACCAAGATTATAGAAATAAATGACAGTAATTTTTTAAATAATCACTACAAAAATAAAAGTAATAAAACATATATAACAGCTTGTGATTCAATAACGATATAAATATTTATATTGTCAATACTTTAAAAGAAAATATGTATTTTGTTTAAATTTATTTTATTGAAGGAAAAGTTAAAATGAAACAACTAGGAATCTAATAATAAATATCATTGTCTGAATATCACGTCACTGGTACAAGCCTGGACAGAGAACTAAGTCAGAATAGTGAGAATATTAAAACATGTTTATATTCTATCAATTTCTTGAAAGATATTATACTAAATGCATTTTTAATATTTTGCACATGTATATTAACTATCTTATTTTCTTTGAATTAAATAGAAAAATGCTTATTCGAATTGCATATTTGGTTTCAATAAATTTTCAAATTGAAATATAATCCTAACTTCTAAGATATTTTCCTAAAAGAACTTCTTCTTTTTACACAAAAAAACTTCGAATATTATCAAAGATAAAATGGATGAGACTTTCGATAAAAATACTATGCATGTTCACACCAAATATATCAAACGCATACGTGAACTTTGACAAAAGAACATAAAAAATGATTAAAAAAAAAAATCAATTTGCACTCTGATATTAATACTTCAAAAATATAATCAGACTTATTCTCAATTAGTAATTATATATATCATAAATGTTATCAACATGTTATAGAACCATATTTTTTTGTCAATTGAAATTTATGAAATTTAATGAAATGCGAGTTGCACAGTTTTGTAAATTTCAAAAAAGTTTAGTCATTATAAAAAAATTTACAAAATAAAAGCTAACATAGTCTGCATCTGTATAAATAAATAAAAATTGTAATTATATAGTATTCTACCATATTAGAGCTTATGAGGCAATATTATATTATGTGCAGTGGGGTTCTATTGGATAAGGAATTTTTTCAGTGGTTAATATATGAGAATCATGTTGTAAGAAAAAAAAATATTAAAGCAAAATCAATAAATTTTATATTATAGATCCTAATCATGTCCAGTTATAGTTTGTTTTGATTATTTTTTCTCTCTTGCAATATGATCCTCTTATGTTGGATTGTTCTTTTCTTCAAATTTTCAAAGTATCATTCTTGTACTGATACGTAAGCTGGTGCTCTATGACAATTGTAGCAGTTTCAATGCTGAGTTATTTGAATTTACATATATCTTATGTTTAATATCCAAAATATCTTGATCCAGTGACTAATAATTAACACGTTAATATGATGATAATGGCCTTAATTAATTTAGTTGTTTAATCAGTGTTTTGCACCTTATGTGAATCAGTTCGGTTTCCAAAACAAAGTGCAGCAGCAGGGAGCACTTGTGGATTCCATAACTTTGATTCTACAAAGCTGCTGATTGGTAATATGTAATTTCATATCTCTCCACTTGAGTTAGTGGTTTAGATTTTTCTTTCCACACTTTAAAATCTTGAAAAGCTAAAAAAGAAAAGGGAATCAAATTCTGATTTATATTATTTACATTAAAAAAGAGATAGACAGCAGAAGAAGGGAGATGATGGGGGACCAAATGCCAATAAGACAAAGTCACTCAATGCTTTTAAGAATTGATTTATTACTCTTTAATGGATGATCATTATTAGGGTAGTGTGGAATCCATTTTTAAACTCTTCTGTTATGCAAGAATTTATTCATTTCTCATGAAAAAAAGTTGCCAATTTATTACCTGGTTAAGTGTCAATGAAGAAACCTACTGTACTAGCCATCATTAATCATAATAATTTATGCTTTTAATTTTCAGCAAGGATAAATTATTAAATGTCAAAGTGTGGACTACATAGTGATATATATATATATATATATATATATATATATATATATAATAATAATAATAATAATATATATATATATATATATATATATATATATATTTGTTTATATAAAATTTTGATATAATAATAATAATAATAATATTTCTAAAATATTAATTTAATAATTTTTTGTGATCTCGGAAACAAGAGCAGAGTACATGCAAGAAGTACTTCGATACTAAAGTTAATTTCTTGTTATCAGAAATTTTGTGTAAATTAATTAGATAAAAATATATTTTTTTCTATTCTTTATTATTTACAGTAATATTATATAATAATAAATATTTACTTTTTTATTATAAGAAAAATGTAAAATACATTCCATATATCATTTCACTTTTTATCAGAAAGATGTAAAAAACACAAAAAAATTTCTACCAAAGAAGGACCGATATCAAAAGAGTGACACTGATTCCAAATGTAATAATAATAACAATGGTTCACATAGTATAGACTTGAGTGACTGAGAAGTGAAATATAATATATATATATATATCCCCAAAGTTTTTTTTCCCTATTCAGATGACGTTTTAAGTTTATGGTAATTGATTTGAGAAAATGAAGATGAAGAAAAAAGAGTTTTCCCAAAAGGGTTTGACTGATGAGCAACAAAAATCAGTGAGATAAATTAAAATGCAAATGGATCATGGAGAGAAAGTGAGATACCATGCCCACCTTGAAGTGGGAAATGAGTAAGCATTGAAGAATGACTAGCAATGAACACATGACACAGCGCAATACCAAATTGTGTGATATCTTGTGCAACAAAAGAGACCATACTAAAATAAAGTGAAGTCATGATCTATTTTTCTGAAAATGACCCTATTTTTTGTTCTTCACTTCTAGTGGTGGAGGCACATGATTGGAGAATTCGCATATACAATGGGAAAGATCTTCAACCAGAGATATTATTAATGGAATTTGCATTCAACAGGGAAAAAAATTTACACATCTTGTGTAACTATCACAAGAAACCAAGAAAGGAACATAACCCTATTGTTCTTCACATGAGTCCATTTCAAGCTTCTGATAAAAAGGACAAGAACAACCCCACAAAAGGGTAAATAGACTAGTTACTCTCCTAGGTAGAATGTCTTCATAGTAAAAGTGTTACATTACATGGTGCATGCATGTTCAAACAAAGGGTGTTTCTTAACTGAGAAAGTTCCTTACTTTTAAAATAAAAAGTTTACTTTAGTGCTTTTGGTCACACACACAATACTCAAGTAGATATATATTGAAGCAATGAAAGGGCATAGTGTCCTAAAACCACTGACACGCCAACACCCACTGTAGGACATATTTATATATATCAAGACCATGGAATAACCTTGCAGACAAACCACATTAAAATATACCATGATGCCACAACTTTATCACTCCTTTGCCATTTTTTTTTATCTCACACTGCACATAATTATACTTGTCAAATGCCAATTGATCAAGACAAATCTGTTCCCTAAACATACACAGACGGTGAGTTATAAACTATTTTATCATGTCAAATGCAATAAATTAACCATTGGATTCACAAAACTAAATCAGGAAAATGCTATAAGAAATGTTATTGGCCGGCTTCTTTGACTATAGTCTATATATGTCCATAAACAATGCAACATATTAGGTGTCACTGGTGGTTCTTATGCAAAGGTGAAAAAAAGGAATAAGAGTCTCACACCTTAATTTTAATCAGAATCTGTGATCATCTATATATTTTTTATACACCATCTACACTCTTAAGTTTTTCATTTCACATATTATATATATATATATATATATATATATATATATATATATAATATAAACATAGATATAGATAACTGAAGTACATAGAACTCAAAACACATAAGTCTAGGATGTAGGAATTGAGACTAAAACAGGCCTTGACGGTGACATAATTAAAGGCTAAGTTTGGCGGACCCTGCAAGGCCAAGGCAATTATAATATATATGTATATATAAAAGTTAAAAATTTATTGAAAGAAACATTGGGTTTTGAATCTAAATAAGGTTACGCCGAAAAGTTTGACAATCTTGGTAGGGAACTTCAAATTGATTGTTGAGAAAGGTCCACAGAATTGGTGACTTTGTTTCCTTTTTCATGATTTGAAAATAAAAACGCATAAAATTAACTAACTTGCCTTAGTTGGGTGCATGAAGCAATAATTTTTTTGATGGTACATTTGAAATGTGTGATAGTTTATTCAAGATGGGAAAATGCATAAGGTAGGTTGGAATATTACTAATGGGTTGAGCCATGAAAGAAGGAAGGTTTTGTGGAGAAAGGAAGCATATGATGACATAAATGTTTGGTAGTGAGAGTGAGAAGAATGGGAAACTTCTTGGTGGGTGGAGAAATTGGTCTCATTATTGCAAGTCTGGTCGATTTTGATAGGATATTTTGTATTGTGTCACATCATCAAAAACACCTACAATAGATATATTTATTTATTTTTATATGTGATTAAATGTTACAAATAAATTTAAAAATAATAAAATATGTATATATACTTAAACTTTCCAAAGCCACACTATTGGTTTCTTCCATTTCTATCATCTTTAGGATTAAATGTTTTAGTATTTTAAATGATAAGTTAATGTTTTTATTAAATATATAATACAACTGGGTAGATAATTGTTTATCACAAAATGACTTTTTTTTAAAGCCTCCTTTTTTTTTAACAATAAATGATATTGTAATATCTATATTTCTAGTTTGGTACTAGTAAGTCTTATCATCAACTTAGTGTATTAAACCTTCATGATATTTTTATCTATTCAACTTAATATTATTAGAGTATGAATATTTTGATTAATCTCTTAACTTAATGTTAATAAATATATTAATAGTAATTACTTAGTAATTATTTATCACACATGTTCATATGCTAGGTATATTATTAATCGTATTGAGAAATTTACAACTTGTCACCAATCACACTTTTTCTTTTTAATTTAAAAGAAATATACCATAAAAAGAAAAAAAAAACAAATAAACAAGGTGACTATGCCAAACCTATCATATGTAAAGATACACAAAAACAACTTTAAAAAAAGAACTTAAACCAGACAAAATATAGTGAGTCTATTTATTATAAAAAAAAATTAAAATAATGATAGAAGGTAAACTATCATATAAAGAGAAGTAAAATATATTGTTTAGTCCTAAAGATACAAGTTTATCAGCACAATGGTTATCTTTTATAAAAATATGTGAAACTTTGAAATCAATCTCTTTACAAAAGAATAAATACTCATTTCATCTTTCTCTAATAGACCAAGGAACAAGCTGGATTGAGGTAGTCTCCAGTCATAAATGTCAATAACTAATATTTTTAGTGTGATCTATTATCAATATAGAGTCCACAAGCTTAGCAAAAAGAGTAAACTGAACTCCCAATAAAAAAGAAAAATCACCAACAAATTCTCCCATACTCTATCTGAAGATACCGACACAGGCAGTGAGACCGGGTGATCCTCTAACAGCACCATAATATGTTAACTTTGATCCAACCAACCAAAGAAAGTCTTAGACCACCGAAATCAAATGAGAAGCTTAGTGATCTCGACACGTTATCATTAATGAAACGCAATGATCTCACAACTTATCATCAATGACACTCAGTAATTCATAACTTATATAAATAAAATAACATATTTCAACGTTTTCACATATTATATAATTATATATACATATATAACATTTATTAAATTAAAAAAATTGATTTTTAGCTTAAGTGACGCAATCTCACTTGAACAAAATTCAACAAAAAAGTTAGTTTTTATCAAGATTTTTAGCTTTAATGATATTTGTAGCTTGTCAGAAATATCTAGCTTGAGTAAAAATCTCGTAATAAAAAGAAATTTATCTCATCTCAATTTTACTTAAACAATAAATATTTCACTTGAGCGAAAATGCTAAAAAAAATTCATAAACATTCAAAACTTACCCGAAACCTTTTTTTCTTTTACCAATTTTTACATTATAAACAAGTTTAAAACATTGATCTAACTCAAGCCAATTTCAAATCCAGTTATCTAAAACATTCATTATAACATGTTTACAACAATTAAATACAATTATTTCTAGCACCTAATTGATTAACAACAATTCTAAAATCAATAGTTAGTATTACAATCTTCCTAAATAACTTTGCATCAATACTTCAAAACTATTGTAACATTGATCTAACCCAAGCCAATTTCAAATCAAGTTATCTAAAATATTCATTATAACATATTTACAACAATTAAATACAATTATATCTAGCACCTAATTGATTAACAACAATTCTAAAATCAATAGTTAGTATTACAATCTTCTTAAATAACTTTGCATTTTCTCAATCTTAATCTCAAATTATTTTAACAGGTTCAATTCTAACTCCATCATCTTAACGTTGTAAATACAATTTACACTTTAGCTAGAAAATCTAAAATCAAATTAAATCAAAATATTCTATCAATTTTCAACAAGATAAAATAATAATTTTCAACTTCTTAACATGCTTAAAACAACAAAATTCAATGTAGTTAGACAAGCACTAGTACTATATAAAATGACTACTCCAATCCTTGAAAGTCTAATTAACTTTATAATTCACCCATATATCATATCAATAAATTCTAAACTCAAGATGAACTTCATATCAAATCTAAAATAAACTAAAAGTATTAGCTCGTCTTACCGTGATTTTTATATTTTTTTTAAAATTACTCAAAAAACTTAGGAAAAGTAGAGAATTGTTGGAGTCAAAGTTTAAATTGAAGTTTCATTAGATAGAAATGATCAAGAAAAACAATATACATAAGAAGAAACCTACAAATTTATTAGCCTAATGTTTTAGGTTGAATTTTTAATATTTTTAAACTTTGTCTTCCTCAAAATAAATTTAATTCAACCCCTAAACAAAAGTAAAACTTTTTAGTATAAAAAAATAAGTCAGCAACTGAAATTAAGGAACTTAGTAAGATAGTTCATATTTGACATTTACCTATCTAAAATATTATTTTGAAGGTTAAATTTAGCTTTATCATAGTTTTATCCTTAAAAACATTATCAAAAATATGTTAGTGAATTATAAGAAAAAATATATAATTATCTTTAATTTCTGCATGAGACTTTTTGAATTTGCGTGAATAGAATTTAAAATTTGGTGGAAAGAAAACTTGGTTTTTCCATAACCGACACCTTGATATTAAAATATCTGAAAAATAAATTGTGTCGTGCAGTGTTTGATAATTATAAGACAAATTATTTTATAGCAACAAATAATTTAAAAAAAAATATTAATAAAACAACTTTGATGTTTTTGTTTAAACTGAGGTAATTTGTTTGGATATTACAAAATAAAATCATTTTAGACATAACACTACGAAAGTATATACTCTTAATTAACACTTTTTTTTTTCTTTTCTTATTGCCTCATATTACACACACACACAAATATATATATATATATAAAATATTTTCTGTTTATATTTTGCTTATAGTAGAATTGATTCTATTCATATATACTAGACATTCCGTTTTCATTATTTTCTTTACAGAATCGAATTTGGATGAATAAAAATTAAGAGAATCAATTCTTCAATCGTACTGTACATTATAAAACTTATGAGAATTAATTTGAAGTTTGCATGTGACAAAATAAAAATTGTTTTTAAACATAAATGTATAGAAAAAAAAAACCAAAAAAGTTTTCTATAGCAACTATAAATTCTCATGGTTATAATAAATTCCTGAGCTTTCTTTTTCTTTTTCTTTTTCGCTTTTTAGTATAATTGGTTCTGTTCTTTTCAAGAGGTTTTATTTTCTTTTTCAATTCTCAATTTACTTTTTGTTTGATTGAAACTATGAAAACCAATTATTCAAAAATATTAAATATAATAAAGTGTAGTTCGAATTTTTATTAAGATTTCTTAAAGTGATTGTTGACAACTAAAATTCTAAAACAAACAACCATCAACTAAGAATACAAAAAAGACCATAAAGAAATGCGCACACAACCCTTCATTATGCTTATTTTTAATTTTTGTTTATATAATTTAACTTGGACTGTATTATTTTAATGTTTTTAAGTTTTTAAAGATAACTAGGTTATTTTTATTTTTTAAATTCTTAAGTCAATTTGTTTAATTATCCTTTTATTTTATTTAAATTATTCAAAATTTTATTTTCAACTTAAAATCTCTACAAGTTAAATTGGTTACAGTATTTTAAATTTGTTCACAAACTAGACATTGATTTTGACCAAACAAAATAATCAATTTGTTCTCTGTACAAATCCTCGCATTTTAGAAAATGTTTAAACTATTACTTTGGGTATAAAACAAATGTTTATTTAATATAATTAAAATTTATAATAGAATTTATGAGGTGAAAAATATGTCCGCTTAATAATTTTACGCCATTACTTAATTACATATATAATTCTTAAATAATTATTGTAAAAATTTTAAATATGTTTTATATCTTCGTAAATATGATTTTAATTATTTTCATCAACTGGATAAATATTTTTTAGTTTTAAATTTTTAACATTTTCTAGCTATTATTTTTTTCTTATTATTATTATTATTATTATTATTTATATATAGCTTAATAAAAAATTAATTAATATAATCAAGATAACAAATAATATTTTAAATTGTGATTATTATATATTTTTGGTACGTAATTTGGTCAAATAATGTATTTACTATTTATTATAAATAAGGTACTAATTTTTTTATTTAATAATTTAATTTTAACATTATATTTTTATAAAATAATCATAACTTATTTAGAGCTGATAATTTATTTTCTACATGATTTAAACTTTTATAATTACTGATTATAATATATTAAATTATATGTAATATAAAAAATAATCATTATCTTTTTCTATTCTTAAGTAATTTAAAGCTAATATAAAATAATTGACTTAACTATGATTTAATCCTTTATAAATATTTTCATGTTATATTTTAGTTCTTTATAATTTTTTGTTATTTTAAAATCTTTGATATTTTGTTATTATTTCTTTTTTAGCCTTTATTTTTAACTATAATTAGTTTATTACAAATACAAAATATTAATAAAAAAATAGATTGTTTTTAAGTGTAGAATTCAATGGATTAAACTATTTAATACTTTTTATAAATAAGATGGTCATATATAATTTTTATTTTAATATGTTATGAAAAATAATAACCACTTTTTTATTTATAAAATATTACTTAAATAAAATTATTACATATGATTTTATTTTATAATTATATATTTATCATTTTATACATAAAAAATGACCAGCGATAAAATATTTTAATATATTATGAATAAAATTATTTTATGTTAATTTTATTGTGTAAAAATAGAAAAGATGAGTATTTGTTATATTACACATAAATTTAGTATATTATAATTAGTAATTTTGAAAATATAAAACATAGTTTATTATTTTTAGTATTTAGAGATTAAATTTCTGGTTGTGATATATTGTAAAATAAATTATTTTATGATCATTCAAAATTATAATATCAAATTTATTATGTAGAAAATAAATTATAGACGTTTGAGTGAATTATGATAATTTCTAATGAAATTCAATATTAAAAAATGAAATTCAACATTAAAAGTAAATTATTGACTTGAAAAAAGAAAATATATGTAGTCATCGTATCTATATTAAATATAAACATCTTATTTAACTAAATTTCGTGTATAAAAAATATTTCATGATCTTAATTTAAGTATTCTTTCTTATTTTGTTTATATTAATTAATATTTTTTATTTTTAGTATTAAACTAACTATTGTTAATAATTAAAACTAAAAAAAGTTACAAAGTAGTGGAAATTTAAAATTAATAAATATTTTTTTCAGGACAAAAAATATATTGAAATATTGTGAAAATCAATAAATCTATCGTACATGATTGTTTAAATTGAAAAATACCTGTTCTATAATTTTTTTATTTCGTATTCTAATAAGTTTTATTTTACTTTGTCTTTCTATTTTAAATTAAAATTTGTTCATGGTCCAACCTACTAAAATTTACGAATCCCTAACCAAGTCCTTTTTTATTCATTTTGACTCTCTTTTTTATCAGAAACCGAATTCAATTTTAGATTGATCAATACAAATTATTATTGTATTAATCCGAATTTAATTCTTATTTAAAATATTTATTTTCTAGACTTTTTTTATCTGATCCAAACCAAATTAAATCTAAAACGTAGACTTAAAACAACATTGAGATGAAAACAAAAGGTTAAAACCATGTTTTTAGATGGCATTAACTATTAATTACTCTCTCATTGCATTAATTGTTATGCCTCTTCTCCCTCTTCCCACCCAACGGACAAATTTTATTGTTCTTTAGTCAAAGTGAAGGGTCCTACACCGCCCATACTTTTTCAACGTTTCCATAAAGTAAATTTTATGCTGAAATTTATTAAGAAAAATATTGAATATAATAACGTTTTCATGTTTTCTAGTCTATTTTAACGTATATACTTTCAAATTCTTAAAAAAAAAAACAAAAACATTTACCATAACTTGTTTTTTCTTAATTATATAGTCTAGGTTCAAATCATGACAATGTCATTTTGTGAAAAGAACAACAGTGCATGATAAGAATACACATATTGTATATTTAGAATTCTAATATTGAAATAAAAATGCTATTGAAGTATATATATAAAAGGAAGTGGTTCATACTAATTCCAAATAATTCAAAAAATTGTGCATGGCATAAGAAAGTACTTAGCACGGTAAAAAGAATTAGGGTTTGACCCGATCAATTTGGGTAGGAATCAGTTACTATCAGAAGAACAATGGCATTGTTTGTTTTTCCTTTTTCCACAGTTATTTTATTCGCAATGAAGACATGCAAAGAGGTCGCAATAATCAGGTCAAAAAAGACCATGTCTGTGAACAAACTGGTTAGACAAGAAGTGCTTCCTATGACCAAGAATCACCCAAAAATGCAAATTAAAATATTTGTCTTCTCAAACAATTTGTTCAGACCAGACCAGTCAATGCCTTGCAGTATTGAAATTACTATTCAAAGTATTTTTGTGTTTAACTTTACCTACACTTCATTCATTTTGAATTGGTCCAATGATGTCTACGAGGATTGTAAAACAATTCCTCCTTTTCTATATCAGACATATCTACCTCAATCAAAGGAATAGTGAATAAGTAACCCTAATCATATACTTTCCATATCTCTTTGGTAACCCAATTTCTATGGAAAAAGTAACATCATATGAACTTGAACTTATTACATCCCATAAAAAGGTGAAAGTTTGACAAAATCCTTAACCAGTTCTAAATTTTTTATGCACATGAAAAGAATGGGGTAACTCAATATATTCTCCTCCATTTTCTATATCAAAGAATATAGTATAATAATGGGATAAAAATATCCACACATCATTAGGGACTAAAAGAAAAGTAGTGGATAAGATAAGGTGATGATCTGAAGAGCGTGTGATGAAGGGGTAAGAAGAGGATTAATTGCAGTCAACAGTGAGGAAGAGATTGTTATTGATTATCATGATTGGATAGTAATAATAGTATCTTGTTGGAGTAGGTCACTTGCAGTGGGGACAAGGTAGAACTCATGGTAGCAGGGACCACTTTGGACTTTGCTATGCCAATTTCAAACCTTCATCAATACTTCTTACCTTCCCTTATTTTTAGTTTCAACTCTTCCATTCAAGTCTTCAATGAGATGATTGGTGGTTATGCTGTGCAATGTGTGAACATGAACAAATTTCTCTTATAACCCCACAAACATTTAGTGTCTTCTAATTTTGTTCAAATAAAAGCTTCCAGTTAGGAGGATTTCCCTTAAGTGTCTTTGTTATGCATGGGGTAACACTAAATCAAGAGGGTCTTCATAGCATTTGGGGTGCCACAAAATGTAGGTCAAGAGAGGCTTTCTTGGAACACATAGGTATCATGTAATTATCCAATTGGTTAGAGATAAATGTGGTGTTAATTCACAAGCATCAGCAAAATCCCTCAAGTTAAGTAGAACCATCTAGGACTTGTCACTGTCAAAAAATGGTCCCAGTGTAGTTAACTTTCCTAACATGCATAATGCAATGAATGTGACGGAGTGGTTTGGATGTAAAGTAGTACCAAACCCTAAGTTTGAAAACTCACTTTTGGTTCAAATGAATCACAATCACTGCACATTTTACACTATCAATTCATCATTTTGATTGATTCTGCAACATTAACTCAATAATACTTTGCTCATTGTTTACCCAGATTTCTGTAGTAGTTTACATAGATATTCTTTACACATGATAGAAAGAAATAATCAAAAAATGATATTATGCAGATTACTATGTGAATTATTGTAAGTGTACTGCTTTTCTATGTGTATAATCTTGTAGCTGCTGCTATATTTACCAATGAATATAACAACCTAGTTTTTCTTATAAAAGAAAACAAAATTAGTGGAAACTTTATCTTAACTTGGACGAGATTTTGAAGTGTAATCCAAGTGTTTAAAGAATTACAGAAACAACTAATTGTTATTTGGAGATTAGAAGAGCAGAAGAAGAAAAAAATGGATGACTACTCTGAGAGTTATAGTTAAACTGTAGTGTTAGGTGATGGGTCAGAAATAAAATACAGCATGATTAAGTTATATTAATTTAATGCAATGTATGTGATAATATGAAACATCTAAAAGTTTTGTAGTATTTTGGAAAAGGAAAAGTCATGCGGAGAACAACTATAAAAGTGGCAAAAGGAAACAGTTAATGTGCATAACCATCTTATTGAAAGTGGATTTGTGCAAAAGAGTTTTCAATGTAACACTACAAAGATCCAAAAATGAATCTAAGGGTACAAAAGGTGGAGCTTTTGTGTATGAAAAGCGAAGTTTGTAATTATGTATGATCTCCTCTTCCCAAATGACAATGTTATGTTTGAATGAATCTTTTCATACACTAAGAAAATGAAAAATATTATTTTTCAGAAATTAAAATTGTTTAATGCATAAATTGAAAACAATTTTTAAAAATATTGGTTATAATTTAATTTTAATGAGATAAACATTTCTAAACAAAAAGACCAGGGTTAAAATTTCCAATAGTATGCAGCACCCATCAATAAATGCAATCTGGATTTCCAGAAAATTAATTATTAAATGTTCCACGATCACTAGTGTGCCATAAAAATATAAACTTTTGTTAATAAGCTGCAATGTAGTGTATTGGGAATTCCTTTTTTCACCCCCACAATTTTTTTTCATCCTAATAAATATAAAATTCTTTGTTTTTAAAAATATTTTTTGGATGTACTGTCTAGAATCTAAGAATCAATATTTATTTTTAAATTATACAATTTACAAGTTTTTTTATATTTAAATTGTGCAATTCAGAATTTTTTTATTAAAAAAACTTTCAAATTTTTTGAATTTATCCATAACACAGTACATAAACAAAGAACAACACGACGGCAAGGGAGTGGTGGCGATAAAGGGTGACATTGGCAACAAGGGAGTAGTTTGTCTTTAACCACTCTTATTGGGGTGCAAATGAAAACTTAGGGGTTGCAAAAAAAGATGGTCAATCAAGTGTCTTTGAGTTGTTTGCACACTTCCGGCAATTACTCTACAATTGTGACCAACATTATACAATTTTCTAAAATATCAAAACTATCTTTAATTATTTTGAAACTAAGGTGTAGTATAGTTCATTGGAGAGACCTCTAGTAGAGGTTGAAAGCGATTCATGTAAAGATGGTAAGTTACTCTAAAAAAGAATAAAGAAGAAGAAGGAAGAAAATATACTCTACTAAGTTCAAAATAGAGTTATAGAGAAAGGAAAACCTTAAATGATGAGAATAAGGGAGTGTGAAGGGATATGTAATAATATCTAAATATAGGTCATGGAGAAATTTGAATGAAATGAATGCAATTTAAATGAATCCATATGATGGAATAACCTTGAAAAGGTGTGTGGAAATAGAATAAGAGAGAGCTAGTTTCAATGAAAGCTTTTATTGGAAACTAGAAGATGGAAAGAAGATTTTGTTTTGGAAAGTGCGATGAAGGTGGCACGTGGCACTTAGATATAGATTGCCTATGTTAATTCTGAATAAAAGGAAGCTAATATTGGCAAATTCACGGAACGAATCCGAAACGAATGAGAGTGGAAGCTATCAGGGAGAAAAACTTTGTTTGAATGAGAGAAATTGTGTAGTAAATGGGTAGGCATTCAATCTACAAATCATTGCCTAGTCCTGGAAATTTTTTTGAGTTTTGATTTGGTGGGGTTAGAAAGAAAGGATAATAACATTGGAAGGTGATTTTGGGTGGATATAGTTTGGAGTATTTGGAATTATAGAAATAATGTTATTTTTAGAAATCATGTACCAGATGCTGAGGAAGTGTTTGCTAGAACACATTAAATCTTGGACTTGGATTACAATTGTAGTACAAGGATAATGAACAAATAGGAGATGATTTATTTTTTGATAATTGTAAGGAATTACAATTGTTTGAGAAGCTCAGGGTGCATTTGTTGATAGATACACCATTAAACGTGTTTGTTGTTGAATATGAATGTAGAAAAATGATAATAAAGGTGAACTAACAATGTCTATTAAATAAAATTATCAAGCTATTATTATTTTAATATTACAGACAAGTCACAAATTTTAAGAGTGCAGAACCAACTAGGCACACTAGGACATTCGGAATAATGTTGGCCAAATTCGCAAAGACAATTGGGTCTTTTCTCTTTCTAAATTGGCAAGCCCAGTGTGATCCAGCCCAACCCATTAACACAAAAGCAATAAAGCATGCATTTGACAAAACTAAGTATATGTGAGAGCGTGCATGTCACGTGAGTCTTCGTCCTCGTGTTCCTCTCTATCTGCGTTAAGCGATGTGTGACTCTGCGAGACAGAGGTAGATGATGATGCATTCACGGATTAGAAGCGTTGGCGCAAACATCAAATGCGCCGCCAGACTCTTCTCTTCATCATCGGCACCCACTCCGGCGGCGCCGTCGCAATTCCCGCAGACTCTGGCGGGGCTCCGGGCGCGGCTGGAGGAGGAATCACCGTCGCTGTCGGACTTCATCGCGCTGAGATCGGAGAGCGCGTACTCGGTGGAGGTCGGGACGAAGAAGAAGCCGCTTCCGAAGCCGAAGTGGATGAAGGAGGCCATTCCCGGCGGCGAGAAGTACGTGCAGATCAAGAAGAAGCTCCGCGAATTGAAGCTTCACACTGTCTGCGAGGAGGCTCGGTGCCCTAATTTGGGCGAGTGCTGGTCCGGCGGCGAGACCGGCACTGCTACGGCAACTATCATGATTCTCGGTGACACTTGTACTCGAGGTTGCAGGTTATAAACCTATCGTTTCGCTTTCTTTTCTGCGTTTAACTATTTGTTTATTTGGTGATTGGAGCATTTATTTGTTTTTGAAAGTGGCTTTGAGGAAGTGTGTTGTAGGTTTGGATAATTAGGTAGAGTTGGTGTTTCGGTGTGATTGTTAAGTAGAGCAGGTACTTATCTTTAAATTTGGTTTGGATGTATAACAAATTTTGATGTTAAAATTTTGAACTTTTATATGTCTAACCGATAACTATCACTGTACTATGGGGTGATATACTGACTTCTCTTACTGGTACTGCTTGTTAAGTTTGTAAATTGCATCCTTTTTGTTCGGCAAATCACACACTGTCATTGCTGTGTACTTTTATAATGGACACCCTTTTATATTTGAGGAGTTGCTCCTACCTGTTTTGCCTTACTTGATTTACAATTTCTACAACATTTATTCTAGTAAAAATAACTAGGTAAGAAAGGTAGCTGTAATTTCCCAAAGAAGTATAGGATGTCATAAGAACTAACTTAGGGAAGGTTAGTATGATTACCCAATAGATTAGTTTTTCACAAGAAGACTTGCATCTAATTATTTCTTGTTAATTTTCAGATTTTGTAATGTCAAGACATCGAGGACTCCTCCACCTCCTGACCCTGATGAGCCCACCAATGTGGCTGAAGCAATTGCATCATGGGGTCTAGATTATGTGGTTATAACAAGTGTTGATCGTGACGATTTACCTGATCAAGGGAGTGGTCATTTTACTGAAACAGTGCAGAAGCTGAAGGCACTGAAGCCTAATATGCTGATAGAAGCCCTAGGTATGTATTTGAATATTTCTAGTTACTGAAAGTAGTATGGCATCTTGTTCCATCAAATAAAAAATCCAAACCTAATCCTGATAGGTGGGCAGCTAGTTCTATTTAAAAGGTCAAGCATCTATATGGTTTGCAGTTATAGTTAGTGGTATGAAAGGAAGGCAATTTTTTGTTAATTTTTGTTTCAACTATGGGATATTAGGTTGCAAGGTGGATCAGGTGGTACCTATAGTGCTAATTCCCCATGAAGTTTCAGTTGCTGAATTTCATAGACATAGTATTTTTTATTATTGAGATGTGATATGCTTACAGTATGGCTTTTAATAGAATTATAAAAAGTTCTTGTTTACAGGTCATTGAGAACAAATTTGGTTTGATTTTGAATTTACACATACTTGTGTCAGGTTTCAATCTTAGTATTTGTTGAGATGAATTATTTATTCAGGGTACTAAGCTTAATTAGAAACCTTCTTAAGTACTAACTGAAATTTCTTCCTTTGATGATTTTTGCACTATTGTTGTAACAGTTCCAGATTTTCGAGGAGATGCTGACTGTGTAGAGAAAGTTGCTAAATCAGGATTAGATGTCTTTGCACATAACATTGAGACAGTTGAAGAGCTACAGAATGTTGTACGGGATCATCGTGCTAATTTTAAGCAGTCCTTAGATGTTCTAATGATGGCCAAGGAACATGCTCCTGCTGGAACACTCACTAAGACTTCAGTAATGTTAGGCTGTGGGGAAACACCTGACCAGGTTGTGAAGACAATGGAGAAGGTGAGAGCGGCTGGAGTTGACGTGATGACATTTGGGCAGTACATGAGACCTTCAAAGCGCCATATGCCGGTATCTGAATATGTTACACCAGAGGCCTTTAATAAGTATCAGACTCTTGGCATGGAAATGGTAAGACTTTTGTTCATGTGTTTGGATTTAACTTATTTTGGTTTGGAGAAATACTCATATTTTTTTGTGACTGCCTAGGAGCTGTTGAAAAAGACATCATTATATCGCATAATTAATTGGTTACCAAAAGTAATTGTTAGAATATATGATGAATATCTTGTAATACCAATATTGTATCAAAATATTTTAGAATACCTTAGAGATTATATCTTTAGATTAGTTTTCCTTTTTGTTTTGGAAAGATTAATATTAGTTTTCCTATTTCCTTGATTTCTAGGTTTCCTTATATTTCATGATTTGACTCCTTAGTTAGGATTATGATGTAGTGTAGGCATTAAAAAGAATTAGTGTATTTTACCATCTTATCGTAAGTCCTCATTCAGTCTCTTTTCCTTTTAGTCCCTCTGTACAAAAATTCAATAATTTCAGAAGTAATTACTGATAGTATACTTTATCATCAATTTTGCAGGCATTCATGTAATCTAATCTTAGATATCAGTTCTGTACAATAATAGTACTTTTTGTTGTTGTTTCTATGTTCTCTCGGTGTAGTAGATATTTGAGTGGCATAAAACTTATCACACGTGCACCTGAGCTTCTTGCCTGTATTTATTCGTCTCAAAATTTGAAGCATATAAAATCTTTTTTGCCCATTCAGTTTTTGTAAAATAATCATATCTTGCTAATCCATGGAAAGTTCAGGCTTATGATTCCCTTATTTATTCTTCGGAGTTAGCACACCCCTGACCCAGCGGACCTGCCAATAGCCATCTTTATCTGACATTCTATTTCTATTCATCACCAAGCGGTGCAATCATGGAACATTTCTCTCCTTTTAATTGTTGCATCCAGCATCATGATGATTTGTGGGAAAACTGTAATATTATAAAAGCTGCATATGGTATTTAATGATAGCCTGATCATGTCGTATGAATGACGAATTGATTCTACTTTGTACGAAGGGCTTTCGATATGTGGCATCTGGGCCCATGGTGAGGTCTTCATACAAGGCTGGTGAATTCTATATTAAATCCATGATCGAATCAGATCGAGCTGCATCTCCCTCGAAGCTGACATCCTCTTGACTTCATTATCTTTTTTGTTATTTACACACTTCAATGTGCATTAACGCAGGCTTACTACATGCTTTCGATGCTCATGCCACCGTGTAATGAGTAAAAATTTATAAATAAGCGTGTGTTGTCTGCCATTTTTTTTTCCGCCTCCTCCCCAACACCAATTAGTGGATTGGCTGATTAATTTGGAAAATGCAAATTTCAATATTGTATATGTTCTCATTTACGTGTACTCATTTTTTCTCTATTTAATTGGTGCTGACTTATACCAAGTACTGTAGTTATCAAAAGTCATAAGTGTTTATCTCTTATTTGAGAAATCGTTTAAAGCTGTTGATTTTAGTACTGTTGAAGTATTTCTTTTTAACTGAATTTGGGTCTATTTGGTAGTTGATATTCAAAACTTATCTCAGTGGACTTTAGTTTTGATTAGAGCTTGGTACTACTTTATAGCAGTGTGCTACCAAAGAGCCTATGTATTGTTCTGGCAAAATTGTCTTGCTGTTATATTTAGTGTTATCATTACATGTATCAGGAAGATAGCCTAGTATAGCAGTGATCAGTGAGGTTTTCCTTTTTTTTGGGTTGTGACTTTTGAAAGGCTGGCCAGTGTTATCTCACCATCCTGTGGGGATTGATTGTAAAACAGTTGAAAGCTGGAATGGAATACTTTGAGTAATCATTTTTTGTTACAATACATTCCCGAAGCAAATAATATCTGTTGAAATATGGAAACTTTGGGGATCCCTTTGTACTACATGGAAGTTCTGTATGTATAGAACAACTGATATAGGAGGGAGCATCCCTTTGTTTCATATCAGGTTTTTTTCAGTTGTTGCTTGGTGAAGATAAGCTTCATAAGATAAAAATTTTAGCTGTCGATAAAGGTGCCAAAAATAAGTCAATAGGATATTTTGGTTTGTTTAAAAAAATTAACCTAAACTAAATACAAAAATTAAATATAATAACTTTTAAAATTTATGTCATATTAATAAAATTAATTTTAACTTCAAATATAATAATCTGATATATAAATAATAGTACATAAATATTATTATTATTTGTTGAAATGGTAATTCTGCTTGTATTAGGCTTAAGTCTACTTAGATTCTCGATTAAATGGGTTGGATAAAAAATGTTATAGTTTAATTCATAGTGTGTAAAATACTATGACTTCTGGAATTAGCATTCCGGAATTACTTTTGGAGTGTAAACATATTCTGGAAACTCTATTCTAAAAATATGTTTCGGAATTGCTTTTCCATAACTCAAGTATTTTTGCCACCAAAATGCTTCTTTAAATCAAACTCAAATCAATTTGGAACAAGAAAGGATGAAATGGGACGGGAAACCAACCACCAATGCTGACGACACTGCACTATCTCCGATGAGCAACCACACCACCTCCAACAAACCAAATGGTTGTCCAAAATCCTAATCTCTTTTATATTAATCCAGATGGGCAGTTTTGTCCTTTTCCTCATTGATGGGTGCAAAAAGTAATTGATGGGACGTAGCAAGCAACTGGCTGGAATTCATCTTCATTTTAAGATTCGATTCTATTCTAGGACTGCTTCTTCCTGCACCTCCATATCATCTTCCTGCACCTCCATAATTTTCAAAATTCCAATTATAGACATGAGTAAATTACAAAATTATCCCTGCTGCCATAAAAGAAGGTTTTCCATGGAAGGGGTACGGTGCATTTCTGAACAGTGATGAAAGGTGTTGCAGTGGTGGTGGGAGGTTCCTACGGTGTTGGAGTAGGGGGTTGAAGGCACTTTGGGTGGCCGTCGGTGGTTGTGGCTGAAAAACAACCACTGTCGTCTTTGTCGAGGTATCTGTTATTCATTTTTTCTGATTTTCACGGATTGTAGAAACCGTAGAAGTTTAATATTTACGGATTCTGTAAGCCGTAAGTTTAAAATCAAGATTTATGCCTCTTACGGATTACACAAACTGTAGTTATTTTAACATTCGTAA
>Ga0099825_1000410_pt1 | contig 44221 bp, 11 predicted proteins | sample SiratroredBW_FD_76838 | JGI IMG/M metagenome (GOLD analysis project Ga0099825, IMG submission 76838) | Root nodule microbial communities of legume samples collected from California, USA - Siratro red BW | ecosystem: Host-associated > Plants > Roots > Nodule | place: USA: California | collected...
AAAAAAAATTCACTATTAAATCGCGTTAATGATTGAAATTGTATAATATAATTTAGGGGTAATTTGTTTGAAATTTATTTGCATTGACACAATTCTGTATGTGTGTGAATGAACGTAGGCAAATGTAGATATGATTTAGATTTATTTATTTTTAGCTGATATTAAAATAATTTTTTCATTAAATCTCATTTTGAGAAACTTAAAAGTTATTAATCTCTTTAGCTGATATTAAATAAAAGATTTCATTAATAATCTTTAAAATACTATAACTCAAAATCAATGTATATGTTTTTATGCACACATGCAAACATAGAAAAAAGTTATTATTGATTTTGAGTTATAGTTCAAAATTTTGCGATAAGATGTTGCCGAAAAGATACAAAGAGCAATGTGTATATGTGTGTGCATAAAAGAAAATCGAAACCAAATTGTATTTGGATAATTAAGGATATGGATATACTGAAGAATCACAAATTCTTTATATTACCCACCATAAGAAACTAGTGGATATGATCTTAATTAGTGACCACATCTTTAAATTATTGTTGACAACCAATAAATAATGTTGATTATGTTTTGATAGGATTTATACTTCAATGGCTGATAATATAGACAATCCATGACCAGATGTTAATTTATATTACATAGATCTAAGTTTAAAAATCATTATTATACATGACAAAAAGAATAATACAAAATTATTTAATCGTAATAAATCATTTAAATTAAAATTTAATATCTGTTGTAAACTAAGAAGCTAAATTTGTAATAAAACTAACTTATGTATTTTTACGTTCTCTTAAAAGAATTAAAGGATTTTAATGAAATAATTAACTTTAATAAAATAAAACCAGAATTTTAAATATATTAGATAAATGAAAGTAATAAAATAAAAATAAAAATTTAAACAGAATAAATAAATTCAAGCAATAAAATAAAAATAGAATTTTAAACATATTTAATAAATTCAAGTAATAAATTAAAAATAGAACTTTAAAAAATCAACCTGACCTCTCTTCGACTCTCTCAAATCTCTACATCTATTTAACATTCCAAATACCTCACAATAGTAGAGCATCTCGCCGAATACACAATATATGAACAACTACAATCGTCCACTGTGAACAACAATATTATTTTGACTCGAACATTGGTTCAAAAATTCTACAACACAATCCGATCGGTATTAATTCAATTACTAAATAATCCAATTATTAAATTTAAAAATCAAATTAAAATTGCAATTGAGCATGTAATTATGAAAATAATTACAAAACATGAAAGAAAGGAAGAAGAAAAACTATATTTAATTATCTATTATCTATTATGATTTGATGTCTCAACTCCATTAAGAGAGCTTTATTTATTAAAAAAATTAACCTAAAAACATGAAATGATTAAATAGCAATAAAGAAAATTTATTCAAAATATTCAAGTATCCCCTTATTGTCCAATCTTTGTATACGGACTTTAAGTCCAATTTTAACCACTTTACAATTGGAATTTGTTCTTGACCCTTGAATAACATTTGTAAATATTTAAGTTATCTGCAAAACAAAACAAGAATAAAGTAAATCTGAATTCTATGACAATTGACAAAATAAGAAACACACTCAAATATGTTAAAATTTTCAAAATAATAATAAATTTTTATCTGAGATCTAATTGACCCAATTACACTAAAACAGTATAAAACCCTAACATAATTATACCATCGAAAAGTAATAAAAATAATAAAAATAAATAATTATTAGTATACAATTATGTTAAATGCTTAATGTACTATACACCACTAAAACCATCTTCATAAAAAAAACATTAATATCTTGTAACAATTTGAAAAGTATTGTCACATATGTTTTGAAAATACCACTTAATGAAAAAAATTAATTTAATTAAGATGTATTTTATATTAAACCAATATAAAATTAACTAAACTATCCATACTAATCTAAATACATTCATACAAAATCTTAATATAATTCTATAAATAAATTAATAAAGACCATATTATGATATACGATATTAATAGTATTTATCACCTACAACTTAAACATTTTTATAATTTAAAAAATTTTATTTAACTCAAATAAAATGGTCTCTCTGGTATAATAATTTCGTCTCGTAAAAAGTAAAATTATATTAAATATGACATGAAATTTAAAAGAAAGAGAACTTTCTGCTGTCTTCTGATCTTCTTTATTATCTAAAAACTCATTTCGACTTCATCAATAGTATTTTTAAAATACTATTTAAGTAATATTTAACATAAAATTTTATTTGATATTTTTTAAATAGCATTTTTTATATTTTATTTTGAACTTGGTTGGAAATATTTAACGATATAATATAAGATTAATAATAAGATAATTGGAATTTAAAATGTAATTAAAGTAATTGGTCTACAAATACAAACTTATAAGCATTTAAAAGTAATTTAAAAATAAAATCATAATTAACCCGAAATATATTTTATGAATGAAAGAAAAATTATAGAACAAATATCATATAACTAGTTTTTTGTTACTAGCTAATCTTTCAACTTTATGAGTTTTCTAGCTTTTAGTTCCATATCTACCAAGAAAAAAATAACTATCATGGTTAAGCATCAATATGTTTTAGTAAATTGTTTTCACTTTCATTTTGTTTTGAGCTTTACATAAAACATATATTTTAATTCACACATTAAATCATTCTTATTTTATATTGGCAAAATTATGCATGTAGAATATTCGGTTCGTTATTTTTTTTTTTCCAGTGCATCACACAAAGACCAATTATTTTTTATATAGAATAGAGAGAAAAGTGTTTTAAAATAAGTATAGAATAAATATTGTATTTATTAAAAAGTTATAAATAGAAAATAAAATAAATCGATTTTTATTTATTAAAACATATTTTCTTTTGCATTTTTTCTAAGATTTTGATTCAATTGTCTATTATTCTCTTTATCTGATCCCACCATCTTGAAGATAGTTGAAATCTGATTAAGATTGTCTAATTTGATTTTATTTTTTTTTCAAAAGTAAGTTTTTTTCTCCTCTCACATTTTTAGTCTTCAGTTGTGGGTTTTCCGTGCATCGATGTGAATTTGTTCTCATGTGTGTTATCTTATTAATAAAAATGAATCCTACTTAATTCGAGTTTATTTTGATTAATTTGATACTCAAATCAATTTAAGTTATAATTTTCCTATGTCTTTTCTATATTTTGAGGGTTTTTCTTAAACAAATACAATATTTAACATAAATTCAAGTTGTTTGTTGATATTTGATAAAATTGGTATATTTGTAGAAACTAAAAGTATCTGTGTAATAAATAAATAGATTTGTTTAAATATAACTATTATATATATATTATAACAAAGTTATAATTTGTGTGAGTATTGCTGATCTTTAAACATAGTAACATGTTGTAATATTTGTTAAAGTATATTTTATTTTTATGACTATTATATCGGAACCTTGGTTATTTTTAAATCTTTAATTATTAATTTCGGTTATTTTAACATGATATACAATATATAGATAGTGTAATTAGATTTATTTTTTCTTAACTCATTTTTAACTTAAATTAAATTTTTTATTAAATTTTTAGTACAAATGTTTAAGTTATAATGTAGGTATATATGAATTTTATTGATACATTTAAGATTTGGTTTTAAGCCAAAACTAACTGAACTTAAAAAAAAAATTGTCAATATTGTAAATTTATATCATACTTAACCATATCCAATTGAATACGATATCTTTGTTAATGTTTAAAAATATAATAATTCAAAGAATAATATTACGTATAAAATCCAAATTAGGGGAAAAGTCATAATTTTATTGTTAAAAATATCATATAATAAATAATAATTAAAAAAAGTTATAAAACAAATAAGAAGCAACAATAGCAAAGAACAGCTACAGTCACACAAAATTCATAAAAATCTAATAAAAAATAATTTATTGAAATTTGTATAATTTTAAATATTAGATATTTTTCTTAATTTTTTTTAAATCTTAATTGAATACCATCAAAATTCGTTTTCTTCTAGAAAAATCTTAATAGTCTTCACTAAATGCTTTAAATTTTATTAATGTTTAAAAATCACGAGATATAAAAAAAAAAATTTAACTGGATGTTTATTTTATTTACTTTAGAGCAATGGTAACAAATAACAACATTGTTTACTACTTTCACTAATAATCTAGTACCAAAATTTGTTTGTATCTTGAAGGATTTACCATAACATTTGTACTAGTTACCACTAAAATTCACTTTAATTTACATAATTTGGGAGAATAAGATAATTGGTAAAGATGTATTTTTTCATAAAAGGCAAATATACATTGTCGTTATGATTTTGGTAAAATGAATGAAATAATTTAAATTGTATTTGGAAGTAGAAGTTTACCATTTATAGGAAATACAAATATATTTAATTTGAGTTTCTTTCACTTTAAATTGTTTAATTTTTCAAAAGTTTTATTTAGATAAAAAAAAATAGATTTTTATTAAGATTTACTTTTTATAAAAATATTTTAATCATCACTAAAAATAAAAATATTAAATATGATATCACCTGAAAAAGGACGTTAATATATATTAAAAAAGCCTTAACAATGACGATAAAAAAATAAATATAGATTAATTTTAAAATAAAAAATATTTATAAACATCAATAAAAAAAAGGTCGCGCAATAACATTTGATCTTAACCAATATAAGATCTTGATCTTGACCGAGTTGACAATATCCTCACTGAAGTAAAGTCAATAATATTTTACCTATATAAAGATGCCAATAGAATTTAAAGAGGAAAAAAAACAATTTAAAAACTTATTATTTCTACTTGAAAATTTTAAAATTTTTATTTTTATATAAAATTTGAAATTATTTACTTTTGAGTTATTCATAAAAATTCTAAGCATTTTAATATCTTTCAAAAATTTTATTCAAATAACATATATTGTCTTAAAATATTCCATTTTTTTTAAAATAAATAGTCATAAAAATTCTCAATCCAAAACATAAAAATAATTATAAATACTATGATATAATATTTTATAAATCCTTTAAAATTTAAGTTACAAAATTATAATAAGAAAAATATTTTAGAAAAAAATTAAAAAAGAAATTTTACATTCTATCAATGTTTTAAAATTTATATGATTTTTTTAGGATTTTGATGTCAGCTGAATGTACTCCCATACCCTTGGCGTCATTGGTGGTTATGTGATGAACATGACCATAGAAGAAACGTGTACAAAATGAGAAAACAGAAAATGCCATTAATTAAGTGGTTTAAATAGTTTACTAACGTTTTTCTTTTCTAAAAATTTGACCCGAATAGCGCGGCACCTTGTTGCTCGTGCGTTAAAATTTGATTACTTTTCTTACAAATAATGTTAATAGTAAATCATTTTGACATTATTTTTTAATATCTTTTACTTATTATACACATTAATAAGTTAGCACAAAGCTTATAAACTAATTTTACACTCTAAGCTAAAAGTTGAAAATAAAAGGCTTTATAAACAAGTTGGTCTGAATTCAAAGTTAGCATGGGTTAGTAATAAGTTAATTGATAAATATGAAATGGCATCAAAGTAATCCAATTATTTTAGATAAAAAATTATTTCAAATAAATTAGTGAAGATAAAAATAAAATAAGGTAATTAAAGTAGTAGTTTAAAGTTAACACGAGGTAGTTAAAGCATGCTTAAAAAAAAGTGAAGGTTAAAATAAGCTTACGTAGCATAGGATATAAGGGTGACAACATCGTTATGGTGCAATCTCATTTCATAGTTACAATATTGGGTAAATTTTTTTTATGAAAACGAATAAAATAAATTATATGTTTGTGTCACTATTTTAAGAATTAAAATTGTGTTAATGTGTGATAGTTTTAATAAAAATAAATAAAGTTAAAATTGTGTCAATGTGATATAATTTTAGTATAAAAATATATAAAATAGAAAATGCTAATGTAACACTATTTTAGTAAAAGAAATATTGACCAAATTAATTAATTATGATACATAGTGCATTAAATTTCACACATATACTTAAAATAATTAATTTGAATAATTCTCTGAGCGAGGGTTAGTAAAGAAGACTTTTGTCTTTGACAAAAAAAAATAGTGATTTGCACCATTTTCACAAAACCTTGTGAGAGGATAAATTTGAAGCTTCGAGTGACAAATATTTTTCCTAATCGAGTTATTATAATGATATTTTTAACAACAATCTTTATATGAGATGATGTTGTATATCGGAAAACCACCATTTTGGTGTAATTTATTTTTATATTTTTAATAATAAGTAAATTTCTCTTTATTTATGAGAATGGATAAATCGTGTTACAATGATATGATTTCATGTAAAAAAGTTGTGAGATAAAAATACGATTTCCTTGAATATAGTACTAAAAAAATAAGAAATTATTCCAAAGTGACACAAAAATAGAGTTGAGAATGGTGTCAACTAGCATGATTTTAATAATTAATATTCCACTAGCAGTTATTTTAAAAGTGAGAATATCAAAATAATGCATAAGTGCATGCCTATAATTAATACATCTAATTAATTAACTATTTGAAGTCTGATAATATCACATTGATGCACCATCATGTGGGGGTGGTGATAATTAGTACAACTAATTAATTGATTAATTAGTTAATTAATTATTTCATGCTTGAGAATATAAATTAATGCACCAAATTATTTATTTTAAGTGCATATATGAGAATTAATACACCTTGCATCAAAATTCATTAATTTGGTCAATAATTTTTTTTAATAAAATCGTGTCGCGAATTTTAATAAAAAAATATCTTGATTTTTTTATTTTATATATTTTATCATTTTTTTATTCTTTGTTAAATTTAAATTTAGGTTTTAATATTTATTAAAAATATATAATGTGCACTATAAAAAGAATATCCTAATTTAAATTCCATAAATTTTCATCATATATACATACATAATTTTTTTAAAAAAATTGGGATGGTAAAACCGTCTGCTATCCTTGGTGAAAGCACCATTATGGTGCAATTTCATCTCGTAATTATAATAATGGGTAAAAAAAAATTTTACCAAGATGAGTAAAACATATGTATATGGGAGGATTTCAAGAGTTAAAATAGTGTGAATGTGTGATAATTTGAATGAAAATAAATTGAGTTGAAATGGTCTCAGTTGGCACCAAATCATACCAACTTAGACACAATTTTAGTGACAAAAATAGTGATCAAATTAATTAATTTTGGCACATGATGGATTAATTCTCACACATGCACTTAAAATAATTCATTTGATGCATTAATTTGGTATTTTCACCCGTGAAATAATTAGTTAAGTGTACTAATTATCATGCTTGTGATGGTGTATTAGTGTGATATTCTCATACTTGAAATAGTTAATTAATTTGGTATTCTCAAGTGTGAAAAGATTAATTAATTAAGTACATTAACTATCATGCTTCCCTTTCATTTCTAAGTTCTTTCCTGCATTGTGTCTCCTCTCTTTTAATTTTTGCTTCCAAACTTCAATTCTTCCTAAGGGTAAATTTAATTTGACTCAAGAGATTGTTTTTCACCAATTAGTTTTGCATCGTATGGTCTCTGTTAGCTCCTTGCCTCCTAACATGTTCGTGACTGTCGGCAAGTGTTCTCTAGCTTCAATAGAGGTAAGTTTTGTTTGGGTTTCATTTTGGTTTGATTTTAGTTTTGTTTTGGAGTTTTTTTTCTTACTTAGATGAATTGGTGCTAGATTATGAATGTTGGTCTATATTTGATTTTTGTAGCCATTTGTGTTTGCTTTCTATCATAAGATAAGTTATTCTTAAATTGATTTTGTTTTACGTTGTTGAAATTGTGACTCAAAATACTCTTTTTCTTATTAGTGAATATTTGACTTTTAAAATCGTTTTGTTTTATATTGTTATTAAAATTATATCTGGAATTTAATTTTGTGTTGACTTTGGTAATGTAAGTGTTAGAATTTTTGTGTTTAATGTTATTGTTAAAATTGTGTGTTGATTTGTTTATCTAAATTAGTTAGTCAATCAACTTAAATTAGACTAAAATTTAAATTAATTAAATTAATTTTTTTTTCAAAATCAAGGTTGTGTTGGTGTAGCTAACACTAAATATTTAATTTTATTGACAATTAAATAACATAATCTATATAATAATTTATTATATAGTATTTTTACGTTGGTTTCACTCATACTATTATTTGCATGTGCTTTAGTCACTGATCTACCTGAGTAACTTTCACTAGTTTAACTTCCGTCAAATGACCAATATAACTCCGACATATAAGTCGGTTTTAAGTTTCTTTTATCAATTTTTGACCAATGTTTTTCATTATTTTTTTTAGTGACAAGACATTGGTAGTAAATTAGTCGGCAGCGAGACGAGGCAACAATAGTGTCGTGGTGGTGGCTCAGTCCCTGCTAACAAATTGACAAGTGTGTTGGAGATGAACATGGTAACACAATTCCTAAAAATTTATAAAATATTACAATATGTCACTGTATTTTTTTACAATAATTATTAATTAAATAATCGATAAATAACTTCACCAAATGCAACATTTAATAGTTTTTGAGATATATTAAATAAAAAATAGACTTAATAATTTTGATCTATTTTTTATTACAAGTTAAATTTTTCAAAAAATATATTATAAAATAATAATATTGATTCTTCTAAAAAAGATCTTAAAAAAATAGTATCAATTATTCAATTGAATACAGCTCTTATTATTAGAAAGTTATAATGATGACTAAGATACAGTTCATTTATTTAAAAGCATAATGAATTAAACATTACATTACAATTATAACTTAATCCATTTAATAGGGATCATAATGTTCATATATAATATATAGTTATTTATATTACTTATAACTACCATGCCTTAATTTAGTTTTAAAAAATACTAGTTTGACATTAGTATTTACTTATACTCCTATTTAATATTATATTTTATTAATAAAATATTATATATAAATAAAATAATAATATATATTAGTATTAAATGATGTCAAAAATAAATAATGGTATTAAAATATCATCACTTTTTAACTTTTTAGTTAAATATGTTTCAATGTGTTTATTGTCCAGTGGCTTTCAATTCCATATGAATAGGTAGACTGGGTAAACATGCTCTACATTCTAGTAGTCTCGTGTGAGACTCAATTAATTTAATCCTTCTCAGCTTAGGTAAATATTTTTTTTCTCGCTATTTGTTATAAGTTAATAAACAGAGATTTCGGCATAAGTGTATTGTATTCACTTTTACACTTTTTATAAAACTTATTTTGTTATTATTTATTTAGTAGCAAGTTCTTAAAAATATAAATTATGTAAAAGATATTGCTATAAAAATGTTGCAGGAAGATATAAAATTAATTTTCTATATTTCTTCTGAGACGTTTATCACTTTACAAAAAAGAAAATGTCTTAAAGTAATTTTTCATATGATATATGTATTTATTGATATCTAGCTGTATTAATTATTGTCAACTACAATTCAACTTTTTGAGAATAATTTTAATCCTATAACATCTTCTTACTAATCCTCCTTTCATTATAAAATAAACAAATAAGTTTTATATTTTTAAGATATTAAATCTATTTGGTTTAATATTTGCTTCAATAAAGTACTAGGAGGGAATACTTTATAGTTTATAATATAACATTATAGCTATTTTAATTAGATTATTGTGATCGGTCATTCGCTCGTAGTAATTAGTCCAATTATCAATTTTCTTCGAGTAAAGCTGTTTGATTTTGTTTGTTTAATAAAAGCCAAATTTTATTTTGAATGATTCAGTTGAAAAACATTATTTGGGCTAAATGACATTAATTCAAGTTTTCAATACTGAAAGAATGGTATCGAAATAATGGGATAAATTTGAGTAATATCTTGAATTACTAATATATTATAGTCTATCAAACATTGCTCAACATAAATATATAAAGTGGGTGGATGCTTTGTACTTATAAAGTAGTAAGAAAAATAATGTGAACTCAATGTTTAAGCAAAAAGTTATTGTTTATTCTCGTTTGTTTAGAGGAATAGTTTATTCTTGTTAAACTTTAGATCTAGAGGAACATATGCATTTACCTAGGCCATCTTTGGTCAAAGATACCATACCAATAATTACAATATACACACGTATAGCTGTGCTAGGCTTTCTGAATAATTAATTAATTAAAATAAATAAATAAATAATTAAATAGTATACATTCCGTAGCTGTAGTCAAGTTTCCTTACTCATCCTTACATGACTTAACACTTTTGATTCCTTTGACTTAATAAATAGTTAAGTAGTCAAGTTTTCATATATATCATCTAGTGTCACGTCATTAAAATTTATAAAATATTTTATACAGTATAATGGAAAGATCAACATTACATCATATATATGAGAAATCCAATTTATACATTTGACAAAAAAAAAATCAGATGATTATGATACTTAATAGACTAAAACTTACATTAAACCTAGCTAATATCTATTTAATTTTTGGAAATAAAAATAAAAGTTTAATTTTTATATAATTTTTACTAAAAATAAATATAAACTTACCTGTGCTATAAATTTTTCTGTTTGGTTTAAATTTCAATCAATGTTATCGTTCGAGTAGTAAAGAATGCTTGATAAAAAAAACATAATATTATTCATATTTTGGATCTTATTATTATAATGGAATCTTAATCTCAGTTTTGCTTTATATATAATTGTGGGGATGCCTTTTTTTTTAAGTAACGTATTCTCATACTTAAAAGTTATTAAACTAATTTTTCAGTTGTCAAGAGATAACTCTTCTCTTTATGAGTGTTGCTTGCAGTGCAGAGTGTTGGCTTTGGTGAGTATGATTTAAAATATCTCCTATAATCTTTTGATAAAGTTTATTGAAAAAGAAAAGCATAACAAGTGCCATTGTTATGCCATAAAAATCTTAAACCAAACCAATATGAAAACTGAATTAACGTCTTTTCTAATGCAAGTGTCGCATAATTAACTTTTAAAAGAGATCAAATTATTTCAAAATTAACTTCAAAAATTACTTTGAGATTTGGTACCTATAGAAGTTACTCTCTAAAAAATAAACGATGAAAGTAAATATAATTTTGTGTAAATATTTGGAAACTTACATTCGTGTGAACATTAAACTCTCTACATTGTCATATGTTTTTAAAAAAAATAATAAGTTATGAATAATGCATAAATTACATGTTTTTATTTCGTTTTAAAAGTTAAAAACTATATTATAATTATTTTAAAATTTTATGTGTATTGATTCGGTAAATATGTTCAACGTTAATTTCTATTTAGACGATGAAAAATAAATAAGCTGAAAAAAGAGAAAGAAAAATGAAAATAAAATTGTTTGAATTAAAAAAAACCAAACTTATTAGATAATTAAATATATTTATTTGTTATTTATATCTTTCATACTTTTAATTATTTATTTCATTATAATAGAAAACATAAAGATTAATAAAATAGTAATAATATAATCAATTATATTAATAATGATTATGTAATATAAATATACATGTATATATTATTTATTGGATTCCAACTTGAAACAAAGTAAGGGTTGTTTAATATTTATACCTTCCACACCTCATGATGTGACATGATCTGCAATTGTAACCACTTATTAGCAACAAACAAGTCTTAATACATGTAATACATACATATCTTCATCTTTTGTAGGTTTAGAAAAAGCCTATTCTTCCAAGTTCTCTCTTGTCTCTATTATGGTGGAGATTATTGTTAATGACTTATTTGCTTGAATTTGAATTTGTCTAGAATGTGGCATGCTTTGATTTGCCTACTTGGCTTTGGCAAAAGAGATAAGGTAGGCTTAGAATATCGCATTTCTCAATAAAATAACATTTTTTTCAATTCTGATACATATAACATTCTAGCTAGGTTAGATTTTGTTCTCCACGTTAAGTATATTATATCAATAGTGAGGACTTTTATATGCATATTTCGTTATATAGGCTTCTTTCAATTTATGTGGAAGGTTGACGACCCATATACTTAAAACAAATGTTTGAATTAACTGTGAAATCGTACCACAAATGCATGCATAGATGTATACCTATCACTTCATTGTAAAAGAAACCAATGTTCATTGAATGATATCCTTATCTGTCTTTTCATAGGACAATTAACCTTATCTCATTTCAAAAAGTCTTAATAGTGATATGAGACTGTAACAGTGTTATTAGAATTTGATTTGTTTTGATAATCGAATCAAGAAGGAATAAATGTTATATTATATAAAGATCCAATAGCAGGTTAGAAGAAGTGTATTAAAATAAATGAGGATAAGTACATTATGTTCTAATAAAATTTTATTATAAAACCTGATTCACACACTTAAGAAGAGAACCATTAAAAATTTATGTATGATTTGAAAGTCTCAAACTGAATATAAATAATAACAAAGTTGAATAATATATAAAAAAAATTCATAAATACTGAACATTAAAATTTTAAGTCGAGGATAGTGTTAAATTATCTTAAATAGTTAACTCATCTTATTCTCCAGTGTATTTATCTATAAAAAAAATTCCATTAAAAACTAAGCATCTGCTAGTTAGAATTTGCTAAAGCATGTAGCATGTAACCAAAACCAGGTCTTTGTTTCCCTCTCAAAAATGATCAATAGGGTACACTGCAACTGCATGTATAAACTCTACAAAAGAAAAATATAACTGTTTATGTACACTGGCTGATGAAAAAGAAAACTGTTTATGTACACTGAACTCAACAGTGTAGCACTTGCTCGAACTCTAGTTTCTATTTTTTCAATTTTTAATACACTTTTAGTCTCTTATGATTAAACATGTAACTAATAAAGAATTGTTCTAATTTAATAATGGTCTCGAATTCAAAATTTAGACGTACATATATACATAAAAGTTTTAGCATCAAAATGATCTTATTTTCTCGTACAAAATACATGCGCTTTGATCCATGCCTAAAAGGTAATTTACTCTCAATTGTCCCTTTAATTTCATCTAAACTTATTATCACTAATTAAATCATGTTGAACAGTTGAATTGTTATTTTCTAGTCAGGAGTAGATTACAGGTTATTTTTACAAAATCAACTTCTTCAAATGCATGCAATTTCAGTCCAAACAACTTCAACATGATATATGTGTATTGAAATTCCTCAGCAGTTTTATATAACTAACATTTTATCATTAGTAACTTCAAAATGAATTACGTATATTATTTGAAATACGACACATAATTTCTTTTTGGAACGTAATTACTTTTAATAGTGAGACGTGCGTATAAAATTTTTAGTATTTTTTTAAATGTTGACATTTAGACAAAGATCGCATGATTCTACAACAATAATCTAAGAGTGATTAGAATAATTCAAAATTTTGATTTGAAATTAAATAGTATTTTTAGCATTCACGAGGAAGTTTCTTTCATTCTTAGTCTCCCTTTTTATTTTTATATAAAACTCAGTCATTGGAATGATGAAAATGATCAATTAATCAAATACATACGTGATTGTATAGATAACCTGAACATGAATACTTTATAAGAATAAAAACAAAATGTAACCGTAGAAGAATGGCACGACACTATCCAACCTCATGTGCATATATACTGATATACACGAGCGATTAAAGCCAAAACTTGAGTTGGAAGAAATTACACATAAATCCAAGCAATGACACGTGATATTTGACTTAATCCTTAAAAATGACAATTATCATGTTTGTCAATTTTTTTTAGCAAATAAACGTGTATATATGAATGTATACACGTGTACAAGAAGTGTTCACCCTTTTACGTGAAAAACAAATTTATGTGGGTGGTTATAGTGTATTATCCATTAAAACATAAATACTAGATAATTATCCTAACATTTCTTAACAAAATCCCAATGATAAGAAGCCCAACCAATAGTGTTAAATAAATATGATGCATATATCATTGCTTGCTAACAAATGTGTGGCAAGTAATTACTCTTGATTGGAAGGATAACTTTTCACCCTTACAGTAAACACAACCTTCAATGTTTCAAAGGTTTTAGTAAACACTCCAATAGAATGACATAAATTACTATATTCTGTTTCACAAGCCCAACAACAATCCATACGTAAGATGTCGCTATATCATTCAATAACTATAATTTATAAGTATGTTAAAGTGTAAATTAAATTGTAGCTTAAAAAAGAAAAATTGGACAAAACAAAATGATATTGTATGAATATAATAAGTCTCATTTATCATTATTAGTCACTCGGTATACATTTTCCGCATTAACACCCGAAATTTTATATAAAATTGATATTTAATTTTATATTATTTAATCTATTTTTATGGTATTTATTCTCACTTCTTTTATGTTTTTTATTTCTTTATATAAATGATAAAATAAACACACATGAAAATAAATAGTCTCTCCGTGTATCATAGATTTCTCTGCAGTAATATAAACCTTTTTAAAGATGTAATAGAGTGTATATCTAGAATAACATAGTAACATTTAGGAAATAAGGATTAATCCTCACAACCTTTTCTGATAGTTCAACTATCATACCACATCCACATATGTTATATATCATGCCATTGGATTAACCAGTCGTTGAAAAAAATGAGAAAGTCAAAACCATGTTAAATATGTTTATGTATATAGTAGCTAGTAAAAATGTATAATTATAGTCAAGACTTTAGTAGAATATTAGTCTCTGTATATAATGTTGTGAAAAAATGTGTAATTTTAATTACAATGCTAGTAAAAGACTAACCTATGTAAATAGAATGCGTAAAATGTTTCAAAGATAATAAAGTATTATATTTTATGAAAATCTATAAGTTTTGAGTAAAAAAAATTAATATTTATTTAACTGATGAAATTAAAGATATTAATATATGTCACAATTTTTTTTTGCCAATATAATAACATATATGTCACATGTTACATCAATTACCTTATATGATATGTTTCTTATATCTCAAAATTAACTACATTGATCAATTGTAATCATAACTATGATAATATCTTATGCTTTTTTAAATTGATAAATTTTGTGCTTTTTTGTCAATTTGTAATTATAAATAAATCCAATTTAGTTGTATAAAATTATAAAAAAATAAAAAAAAGTATTCAAGACTAAAATACAAATAAAAAACTAAAATTATGCTCAATCATCAACATTTACTTAACTACATCAACATTATATTTAAATATAACAAAGTTGTCGTCCTTAAATCATATATCTGCTTTGAAGTTTAAAATTTTATTGTAGTTTTATTTTTAAGATATGTCTCAAAAAATTAAAGAAAAAAAATGTATTGTTTAAACAACTTTTTACCTCGACTACTAAATAATATAGAACTACGGAGTATCCGAAACATATATCAAAATATATTTTGGAATAACACAATATTCTATTAATAAGCGTAGAAATTTTTTTTTTAATGATGAATTTTCTAATTCTATTTATACTCAATGACTCGTAGTGGACATAAAGTTTCAATAAAAAATAAATATTATTATTTTATAATAACATAAATAAAACTGAAATATGAGCTTTTTAAATATATTTAATATATATATATATATATATATATATATATATATATATTAATTCCTGAGATTTCATTTCTCTAATTGAGTAATAACATACTTTCATTTCGATCGAGTATATAAAATTAGGAACAATTACTAATATTAAATGTTAATTTTGATTGAAAAATAGTACCAATATTATAATATTATATTTAAATCTTCTGCTTAATTATCTTTTAAAGGTGAATTTATAGATTCCATATATTTTTAAAAAAATATTCAAACCCAGATTTGAGAAAGTATTAAAGCATGCACAACCTCATTAACCAAATCATCCATTTCGGAACAACAAATTTAAATCCCAACTAGAAAAATATTGATGTAAATAATTTTGTAATGAGAAAAATCATGATACTCTGCAACCAAAAAATGTGCTTTTAATTTATTAAATCAATTTTTTTATCAACAAATTATTAAATCAATAATAAGGTTCTAAACCACATTTTAGGAATGGAAATTAACTATATATTGATATGGTATTAGAAAAATAAATATTATGGATAACTAAATTATCAAGACACTTATTACCTTCTTTAAAAAATATGAAAATTTTTAAAATCTATCCCTTTTATCAAACCTATAGCATCATCCGATCTATTCCTGAATCTTCAAAGTACCAACAAAGAATTGTATCAAAGAAATTATTTCTATCCAAATATAATTTTACCCTTTTCTTTTTAGCTATCTCTAAAAACATAAATCACTCATAAAAACAGTATCCACCCGAACATATCTAGAGAAACAATTCCTAATCATAACACTAAAGTTTTTAAAAATACAATCACAAACTCACAGATCTCATACTTCAAGTACTCCCCATATAGTAATAAACATATTTTAAAACACTCAACCTTGTTTATTTGTGTTAAACCTTAGCATACTTTTTGCTGCTTCATTTTTTTAATTTATAATATTTTCCACATATAATTCCCTGTTTAGTGTACGTATAATAGTTTGTTTCATTACTTCAAATTTTGGTTAGTCTAAGCCAAACAAATATTGTTCTAGAAAACAACCCTTTATTGAATTTATCAATTTCCATGGCAGATTCAAACTGCTTCATACCAATACACAAAACACATGAGAGTGAGAATCACATGCTTTCTACCCCAAAAACAACATAAAGGTCAAGGATTGGTTGGAGTGAGGGTAATATCTTCATTGGTCAAAACATTTGACGTTTAGGGATAGAGTCAAAGGAAGTTTGAACCTCATCAAGTGTGAACAAAAAAAAAAAAAAAAACACTGTTAATTTCCTTTTATTAAATAATTAATGACTTTTGTGGGATCCAGTTATTGTGAGTCGCTGTACATGAAGGAGTGTGGAATGGTTAGGTATGTCCTGAAAAGGTGAAAATGTGACTCACTCTCTTTTGAGCATCCATGCATGAACTCTTCCAAAGAACTGAAAAAATCACACTTCTTAACCATAAATGGAAACTTCACTAACTTCTCCAACCTAGGTTCTTACATTTCGTGTTTCTGTCTTAAGCTGCACGCCTAAAATTTGTTTTACGTACCAATTAAAACTATGCACCAAATCTTCTATAATGGACTAATAGAGATTCAATGTGTGTGAACGTGATGCATGCGTAAACATGTGGTGCACAGCTTCGTGGTGAATCAACAAGCTATCAATTTCCTCAAGGCTACGACACCCTTCGTTTACCTATCATGTTGCCACACATGTTAGTGGAAATGGGGTGGGTAATTTTATTTTTTTATTCAAACATCATAGAATAACAATAATAATAATATATAGCAAATCGAATTTAGGAATAAAGAGATTACTTTGTTATCAAATAGACTAAAAAATAGGTATAGGAGTTAAAGGAACAAAATTATTGTAAAGTGGTTCATCTTTTAGAAACAAAAGTATGTCGTTAAATATTTTTTATTATTTTTTTAGTATATTGGTAACTAGTCTCATTTATGATTGTTGATTATTCAACAAGCTTCTAAACATAAAAAAAAAAAAAAAAAAATCAAATTTTTCAATGCATAAATAGTCTCCTCGGTCAAGTATGAGTGTTGAGCACCTAATTATTAATATTTTTAATTAATTTAATTTAAAGAATACTAAACTTTTTTTTCTTAACTAGCTCTTTAGTCGTTCTAAGTCCACATATTCGTTATTTTCTACACATCTAAGTTTTTGGTCTGTGGTCAAACAATGCAGTGTGAGGTTGGCCTCCTTTAGATTTTGAGCGTGGATCTGATACTCCTAACTACTTTTGGTAGGAAGAACAATCTATTTCACATATCATTATTTTAAAACAAAATTAAACGCGCAAAGATTACGTCGTATCAAATTAAGTTCCTAACTAACCACGGGGTCTAACCTTGGGATTATTACTTTTTAAAAAAAAAAAAATGAGTTCAAGCTCTAACCAACTTTACCACGCGTTCAAATCAGTTTGACCGAAAAAAAAAACATAATATTTTTAAATCTAGACCAAATTGAACATGATACACTTAACTTAAGTGTTAAATGAGTTTGAATTGAGTTCAGAGTGGACCTATAATCCATCCTTAACAACTCTTTATAATTTTTTTATTATTATTTTCACTGTAATTATTTATTATTTTTAATTATATAAGTTGATACTTTAATTTTTTTAGATTAAAAAATTGTTTAATTTTATTTAAATAAATTGGATATTTAATTTATTTATTTTTCTCAATTATATAATTTAATATTTTGATCTTTGCTTATTATTTTTATGATATCCTTTTCGTGATTAATGTTTAATTAAATAGATAATAACACTTATTGTACTTTTATAAATAGGTGAGTGAGTTCATATACTCTAATTATATTATTATAAATATATTAAATACGTTAAAAAAATGTATTTAAATAAACTAACCCATTTAACTCATCCACTCGAGTTATAAAATTTTGAACTAATAAAAAAGTTAATGAGATTAAATTAACTTATTTTTAACTCCACACGTTATTTTAACACAATTAGATAAAGATATATGTATCACTTTAAAATGGAATATTTCGGATTTTGTTTCCCATAAAATATTAGCAGCATATTCTCATAACGCAATTTTATAATTTTGAATAACTTTTCACTAATATATAAACTTGAGTATTGAAAGGAATTCATCAAAACAGTATTACTAGCACTCGACTTGTTTCTTACGTAGAAGCATAACATTTTCATAAGAAAAATATTAAGAGCTTTAAACCTTTTAGCTTTGTTATGTTTTCACGTATTTGAGCATCTCTGATTTCTAATCAACAATTATAAATATGTTTATTCTCTAGAATATAATTTCTCACTTTTCAATAGTGTTAACAATATTTTATAATGTTTATAATTATGCACAAATTACAATAATATAGCCTATAACAATGTACATAGATAAATATTTCCGAGTATAAACCTTAGAAAGCTTGGCACTTGAATGTAATAAACTATTGGATGAGTTAAAGTGCTTATGTTTTTCTTTTTATTGTAATATTGATTCCATGCTATTCAAATACTTATACTTACCTAATGGAGTAATTTTTTTTATTTATTTTTTATTTTTATTTTTTTACATAGGAGGAAGGGAAAAGGAAATTTCTTTAGGTTGACTAGAGTAGAGTTAGTGGGAAGTTTGAGGGTGTGTGAATTGGAGAAAATATTATAAGAATGGAATTTCTTAGTACTTCCAATAAAGCTTTATTAGGAAAATGGTCATCAAAGGTAAAGGTGGACAATTAGTGCCAACAATGTAAAGTTATATATCATAAGTATATAGTGGGTAGGATTGCTTCAATTTTTTATTTTTAATCTAAAATTTAAATTAAATTGTTTGATTTAGGGAAAGCTAGATTAAAAATAAAAATTATAACGGGTTTTCTTTTTTTTTTTTGTTTGATTTGTTTAAATTGATTTTGTTTAAAAATAAATTTTAAGAAAAATATGTGAAAATTGTGACTTTTCAAATTTCACACGTTTTGAGTATCTCAAAAAGTATGGATGGATGTCCTTATTTTCATTCTTTCTTTTCTTTGCTTTTATCTTCGACTCAAAAATCTCAAACCCAAAATATCTCTTTTGCATATATAAATGTCTAGCATTTTCTTTTATTATATAGTGATGGAGATGGAGGGTATGGTGTAAATCCTCCGTTTTTTCTAAAATTCAAAATAATATATTTTATTTTATTTAATTAGGCTATTAGGAGAAACATTAAGAATGAATTTGACTTGGTAGTCTGAAGTTTAACTCAAGATATTTATGAGTATATTTCGTTTTCATTCCACATGTGTTTAGTAAGTTTGAGAGAAATATAAGATGAGATTTTTAATTAATGATTGATATGTAGGAAAATTTAACGTTTTGTTTGAATTTTAGAGCGGAAAGACGTGAAAAAAAAAACTACAATTAAAAGCCAAGAAAGTTCAAAAAAATGAAACTATAAAATATTAAAAAATATAAGATGTATTTTATATGTTAAACTTTCTTCCTAATAATAAAGAAATTAGTGAAAAAGTTCATACATAATATATATAAAAAATTTCTGAGTGTCAAAGAAGGCGTAACTTCTATAAAATAATCAATTACATATATAATCGTAAATGTAATATAGTAATCAATTATGTATATATAAATGATGTTTTAATATAATTGAATACAGTTTATATTTTTTTATTAATGATTTATATTTGTATTAATATATATATATATATATATATATATATATATATATATATTCTTACATGATAATAAAAGAAATATTAAAATAAAATAATAAATAAAATAAAATAAAATAATAAGCTTGATATTGTCTGAAAATATTTTAATTTATTATATTAAAATATATTTTTATTAAAATTTTATAATTATTTTTATTTATTAATTTAAAAATTATTTTAAATTTAATTTATATTTCTAAAAATACTTTATATTAAATTATTTAATAAAATTAAGGATACCAATATATATCAAATACTCGAAGATGCATCTAATCGGTTTATAATGAGATAAAATTTTAGTTTGAGATGAGTCATACATATTTAAACCTTTTTTTGATAATTATTTTCAATACAAGGATACTTCAATAATTTTTAATTATGTAAATTAAAAAAATTTATTTATTAATTAAATCACTCACAAAATTTTCAGTTATTTCTCATTACGTGTCACTCATTCCACACAACCCTACTTTATTTATTTTTCCAATTTTCTCACATTCAACTTTCAAATCAAAGAATCTCAGCTCAGAAATATTGTATTATATTTATTTGAAGGATTATAAAGTCTTAAATAAGCGTTGATAAAATGAATTGATTTTAATAATTGAGTTTAATGATGTAATTTGTGCCCTATGAAATAACTTGAAGGTTTTTAAATCTCCAAATTGGAATAATAATAATAATAATAATAATAATAATTTACAAATTTTTAAAAATAGAAAAATTATAATTCAAAAACTCTGAAACTCTAAAAATTTATAATGATATTTTATTACAAATACTTATTAGCAGTCATAGCTAATTAATAATAATAATAATAATAATAATAATAATAATAATAATAATAATAATAATAATAATAATAATAATAATAATATAGAATTTAAAGAAAAAAATGTAATTCAAAATTTAGAAATTATAAAGTTTAAAATTCTATTTTTAATTGAATAATGTCTAATTTTGACTTTTAAAATATTTTTAATGGAGATCCAATTTTAAATTGTATAATTTTAGTTCATGTTATGGATAAATCAACATAATTTAAAACCAATAAAAAATTATCTTATGATGCCATGATTTTGATTTTAGTGTAAAAATGAAATCAGATTATTTTCACACAATAATATTTAATTTAAATGGGAGATCAATTTTGGATTAATTAAAATAATGACATGGTAGCATGATTTTAATGTATTTTTTTTGAAAAAAAAATATTAAAATTATGTCATTATAACACTATTTTATATCAGAAAAAAAAGTTAAAAAATATACTAAAATTGTATCATTATAACAGCATATAAAATATACTAAAATCGGATCATCATAATACAATTTTAATTAATCTAAAATTAATTCCCTACTTAAATTAAGAGAGATGAGTTAAATAAAATTATCTTTTATAAAATCATGCTAAATTGACAGGATTTAGTCATAATTAGAATTAAAATTTCTTTTATCCATTTTAAAAATTTCAAAAAAATTACCCAGAACAGGAAAAATAACGTTAGTCTTACGTTATAAATCCAAGTTATTTACATGATTGATAATCATTTACGTAAATACAATGAAATGTACTTTGACAAACACGTTAGTAACTTTAATTTATTTAAAAGTTTCAATTTTATAAATTAAGTGTAAAATACGCATTTAGATACAGTACATAACGCATTAACGTGTTCACGAATCACGAGTAAACGAATTAAAATATTATTGTTTAATAAAGTAGATTTAGCAAGGAATAAAATAATGAATGTGAAAGAAGGATTAAAGTCAATTTCAATGTTAAAGGTGTGGTGTGTGATGACCATTATGCCCAACCTTTTCCCTCCTTCCCTATAAATCTCACCCACAGTCATCACTCTTTTCCCCTAACCATCAATCACAACCTCTCTCTCTCTCTCTCTCTCAGATCCAAATTTAACAAACCACCATGGTCAGTTCAATATTCAGTTCTCTCTTTTTCTCTCACTTTTCACTCTCACAAACTCAAACTCTGTTGCATTAATATAACACACTCCATCAAATTAATTTTGCAGGAACTAGAAGCTCCCCAAGTTAGCACATGGCAAGGTTATGTGGACTGGAAGAACAAACCTGCCCTCAGAGGCCGCCATGGAGGCATGCTTGCAGCCTCCTTTGTTCTGGGTCTGTCTCAAAATCTTCTTTTTTTCACTCCAAAACAAAATTTTTCATTTTCACACACATATGCATTTAAAGGGCATTTTTTTCCTACAACCAACAATATCAGCTTATACATCTTTTTTTTCATCATGAAAAGATTACTTGAAAGAGATGTAAACTGGTATTGTCAGAATGTATAAAAGTTTATTTCTTGGAGGCATTTAAGCTAAGATGGTTTCCTCTTTTTATGTTAGAGACAAAAAGAAAAAGGGTGGTTTATAAGATAAACATAAAAACGTTCATAATTTATAGCATAAAAGTTTGATATAGGAGACAAATTCATAACCGTATGTTAATTTTGCTGATTCCGAGGTTGTTGTGTTTTGGACAGTGGCTGAGATATTGGAGAATCTGGCGTTTCTGGCGAATGCTAGCAACTTGGTTTTGTACCTGAAGCAGTATATGCACATGTCACCTTCAAAATCTGCTAACAATGTCACCAATTTCATGGGAACTGCTTTTCTTCTTGCTCTCCTTGGTGGTTTCTTATCCGATGCTTTCTTCACCACTTATCGTGTCTACCTGATAAGTGCAGTTATTGAGTTCATGGTAAGCCGCCACATTATTATTACACTCTTCCCTCAGCTTTTGTTCCATGTGATCTGATATATCACTTTTTGCTTTCTCTATAAGTGTTTCTGTTTCTGCATATCTCTCTGTGATTTTGCACCTATTGTTTTCCCTTTTCCATGTTAATTATGTCGCTGAAAGAAAAGGGAAATATTTTTTTTTTTGTGTTTGTCTTTTTTAATACATGTAAAATAAGGTAGAAATATATGGGAGAATATTAATTTCCTAAAAGAAGATGTTTTATTTTATTTTTCTGGGTGACTCAAAGTACACGTGTCCAGCAAAAGGATGTGACGTGTCTGCAGGAATAAGATTGAGTTGTTGCAAAGCTTTGCAACTTGATTGGTAGGGTTGAATCAAATGGTGCAAAACTAAATTCTCATGGAAGAATTGAAAACTATGAATGGTGTTAAAAACACTTATCCGACCCTGGATTCTCTTTCTTTTTTTCCTGCATTCCCTCTTCCACTTGGTCTATCAAAACCTTAGGATATGAATTTCATTAATGCCCACTGAGATACACAAGTCGTAGACCAAGTCAAGAATAATTATTAGTTTAAAAGATTCACCAAGAAATATTGTAAAATATATATGTGTACTATATATATATATGTGTGTGTGTTTATTACCTTGAACTTGAAATCTGAGTGGTGGGCAAGGAAGAATTAGTGTTGAGAGAAGAAAAAAAAAAGTAAGTTATGAGCATGATGTACATATAATTATATATATTAATTGATCTTGTGGTCACCATCTAACAACAACATTTAAATGGGAAGGGCACATAATATGGCTGATAGTGTTCGACGACTTTATCATTTTGGAGTGGAGGAGATAAAATAATGTTGGTGGGGAAGATTTTGTCTTTCTATAAATATGATATTTTGGTGTTACATGAACTGAAGAAGTGAGAAGACAAATTAAAGTGATCCATGATATATATATATAGAGAGAGTTTATTGTAAAGGTTAAAGAGTGTTTTATCTTAAAAAATATTAAATAAATAATTTGATATTATTTTGATTCTTTGGAAAAGTATCTTTAAAAGGCTTGTTAGCTTATCTTTGATTTATTAAATATAAGAGGACCCACTTATTATTTTTCATGCAACGTATTTAATTTGCTCAAATGCCTAGGACCCCTTTGTTTAGTGCATCAACTTTTGTCGTTTTGCCTCCTCAAATCTCGCCCCCATCATCATGTGTACACCTCATCCTCGTCTCTTCATTATTTTTGAAGTTATTTAATAATAATGTTTTTGTTGGTATCCATTATTTAATCTATAAGATAAACATTAGATTTCAACAGAACAATTTACCATTTAAATACATAACTCTGGTCAATAACAACAAGAAGTTCAGATTAATTAAGAGATCATTTTATCTCTTGGTCTAGAAGCAAAGGAAAAAATTGATCACATGGGAAATAAAGTTAGTTTTTCATTGGTGTAAAAGTTTTTCACTGAGTATCTTGTCCTAGTGTCTTTGTTTTCGTTCTAGAATGTTTTTCTTTTGTAAAGACTCCACCTTCCAGAAATTTTAAAGGCACGTATAAGGTAAGTTTCGGTGATCATAGTTGTAGCAGAACCACGTGTGTGGCTGTGGTTTTGATCATTGCGCACACATAACTTGCTCAAAACGCCAACACAACACAGTGATAGTTCATAAGAAAATGATACTAGTGGATCATAACACGTCCTTGTCCGTGCATGGTCCCAAAACCGAGGTGATATAGGACGCATGGACCTTGTTTTATGTGAGACATAAGACACTTTTGTGCATAGTATTAGACCATTCTTTTGTTGGTCAAACATTCGAGGAATGGTAGGCACTAGCCACACTTTTGATGATGTGTAGTCCAAAAAAGCATATGAGAAATTCTGATTTTTTTATTGGTTTGCCTTCTTCCACTGAGCAAGAAAAAGAGGGGCAGGTGTCACTAATTCCATCACCACCATTCCCATGTGCATTCATGTCTAACATTTGATAGTGGGTTCCACTGCTTGATATTTTTTGCCACAGCTTTTGGTTGTGTTCATAATGGGCTGAAACAGACTTTGGACTTGGTAGGCTCTGTACCCAATTTGGGCCTTCTATAAAAAGCCCAATCTTGGCCCAGAAATGTCATGTAGCCAATCCTATTTATATCCCATCCTTCTACACCAAGAATCAATTTCTTTCGATGTGAGATTTGTACATATACATACATATAAGTGATTAGAGTTAATATTTCCATAGGAACTAAATCAACTAAAAGGGCTGATACATTTTTTCATTTTTGTTCTACTTTATATATTTCAAAAACTTGCATGGCTAAAGAATGCTACAATTTGTGCAGGGTCTGATTGTTCTAACGATCCAAGCTCGTGATCCTTCGTTGAAGCCACCAAAGTGTGACAGAAACAGTCCGTGTGAAGAAGTTAATGGTGGCAAAGCAGCAATGCTGTTTGCTGGGCTCTATCTGGTGGCTTTGGGGGTTGGAGGGATAAAAGGGTCACTGCCAGCACATGGTGGTGAACAATTTGATGAAACCACCCCATCTGGGAGGAAGCAGAGATCAACTTTCTTCAACTACTTTGTCTTCTGCCTGTCATGCGGGGCCCTTATTGCAGTTACTTTTGTTGTGTGGATTGAAGACAACAAAGGGTGGCAATGGGGTTTTGCCATTTCTACTATCAGCATTTTTGTATCTATCCCAGTTTTCCTTTCCGGTTCAGCTACTTACAAGAACAAGATCCCTTCAGGAAGTCCACTCACAACAATTTTAAAGGTAACTACTTTGCACCAATCTCTAATTAAGTTGACTATTTAGTTTACTTTATGATTATTTCAATGTAAAAGCTTGTACACTGTTAACTGATAAGAAATTATTCTAAATATAACTTTTAAGGTTATATTATTAAAAAACTCAACAAACTTATCATATTATCAGTTCTTGATCAGATGATAATGTAACATTTCTTAGTGTATACATAATTTAGTCTTGTTAAGGTAACTTCCTTCCGTTATTGTCCTGTTTCTGACTAATTTATTATGGTATGTTTTTTGTTTTGATTTGAGCAGGTTCTTCTTGCTGCTTTACTGAACAGCTGCACATACAAAAACTCTAGCAGTGCTGTTGTTAATATGGCTTCTAGCCCTTCTAATCCACACTCAAATAGAATGGAATCAGAACAAGGAACTGTAAAGGCCAACACAACAACTGAAACCCCAACAGGGAACCTCAAATTTCTGAACAAAGCAGTTACAAACAAGCCAAGGTATTCATCACTAGAATGCACTGTAGAACAAGTAGAAGATGTAAAGGTAGTGTTGAAAGTACTGCCCATATTTGCTTGTACCATCATTCTTAACTGTTGCCTGGCTCAGTTGTCAACATTTTCTGTTGAACAAGCTGCTTCTATGAACACAAAGCTTGGTTCCCTAAAGGTGCCACCTTCTTCATTACCAGTTTTCCCAGTTGTGTTCATCATGATCCTTGCACCAATCTATGACCACATTATCATCCCCTACTCCAGGAAAGCCACCAAATCAGAAATGGGGATCACTCACCTCCAAAGGATAGGCTTTGGACTAGTACTCTCTATAGTTGCCATGGCAGTGGCTGCTCTTGTTGAAATGAAAAGGAAAAGGGTAGCCATTCACTCAGGCCTACTTGATGATCCAACCAAACCACTGCCTATCACATTCTTGTGGATTGCTTTTCAGTACTTGTTCCTTGGATCTGCTGATCTTTTCACCTTGGCTGGGTTGTTGGAATATTTCTTCTCAGAAGCACCAATAAGGATGAGATCATTGGCCACATCTCTTTCATGGGCCTCTTTGGCAATGGGGTATTACCTAAGTTCAGTGATTGTGTCTGTAGTAAACAGTGTGACTGGAAATGGCAGCCACAAAGCATGGCTATCAGGTGCCAACTTGAACCACTATCAGCTACATAAGTTCTATTGGCTCATGTGTGTGCTAAGTGGTTTGAACTTCCTACATTACCTGTACTGGGCCACTAGATACAAATATAGAGGGACAGCTACTGCTAACCAATGAAGTACAGAGGAATTTCCATAAGGTCTATATGAGACTTCATCCATCAAATTTTGTCCAAGCCAGTTTTATGTTGGAGTTGTGTTCAACAAGGTGCACAGCATTCACCCCAATTCAGATAACATTGGGATATCCTATATATATCTGTCTATCTATATATACATATGCTAGCTAATAGAATAGAAACAACACAGAAAAAGAAACAATAATAATGGTATAGCATCATGTGTAATCATTCTAACTCTTTCGTTTGTCAAAAGTTAGAGCAAAATGGTTCTTATATGAAATTTGTTGTTTTTCTGAGCAAAAGTACTTTGAATTTTCTCAACTGAAATTTAAACATCCACTTAACCTTCCTTAACCAATAGGTGAGGATGTTTGAATCCTGATGATGACAAACAAAGCTTCTTAAGAGCCCCAGAGGAGTTGTGCAACCAAAAAACATATATATATATATATATATATATTAAATTTATTTTTTAGAATTTGATTGTGTATAATTTTCACATTTCCTGTTATTAAATAATAATTACTTCAATTTGTAATATTAAATTTATTTTAATTTGAACTACATACAAAAATTAAAAATAATTAACAAATACTAAAAATAATACAATAATTAATTATTTCTATAAAATTAAAATATATAATACAAAGTAAACAAATTAAACTTAATAAAAAATATATAAAAAATATAAAAAAAATTAATAAAAGAAAATTAAATAAATTATAGATTAGAAGTTGAAAGCTCCTAAAACAAATTATTTTGACATATTTTACTAAATATTTTATATTGGTCAAACTAACTTATTAATTATAGCTTATCAGTCTTAAGCACACTTTTAACTAATACTAATTTCTCCTTGATCTTTAATTGACATGTAATCTTTTAAAATTAAAATAAAATAGTTAATGACATTTAATTAGTGTTATATAAAAATTAGTGGAGATTACGGTGGTTTAGAACTACTTAATAATTTCTCCCCTTAGAAATTAGAAGATAATTGGATGGTATAATAAATTGTGTATATCGAAATAGTTGAATTCATTAGCTGTAAGGTCACATTGACCAAATCAAGTTAATTCACTTTTACCTACCTCTTAACAAAAAATCATACCTATACTTAACAATGTTAAAGAAATTGTGATTATTATCTACTCTTTTCATGAACCTAGCTAATAATGGTAGAAGCAGCTATAGCAGTGGTTCTCAGAAATACAAATTTGCAGAAGCATTTTGCAGGTCACTGTTTGCATGCACAAAAAATGTGTCCAGTCATTGAATCATCACATCTTGTATTAATGAGGATGCTGATTTTCTACCTTTCTTTTATCCAATTCAATCGAATTTACATGGTGCTTCATAATTATTGAGCCATTTCCCTGCTGTGTAAGGTGACTTTGTATTGAAAACAGACAAAACTGGTCCATGCTAGTGAATGTAGTTAGACTGATATCATCACAGGTCACAGCCTCCACCGTCCATCTTTCCAATTGAAGTGTTTGAATTGCTGCAAAACACAAAGAGCGTTATGACCCCATTCACTAACACTCACTGCAAAGACTGACCAACCTACACAAGCACCACATGCAAAATTATTATATACTGCACCAAATTAAGTGTTCTTACCTCAATGAATTGTTTTTTCCAAACTATTCTGTGGTTACTGAATAACTTACAGGACTTATCTTAAAGTGAAAAGAAAATAGAGATTTATAAAACAAATTTTGAGATATAAAAAGAAAGAATATATAAAAAATGTATTTGTTATAATCCATATGGTTGTTAGAATTATACTTTAAATACAAAAGCATAATATATAGTTAACAGAAGAATATGTTGATTAAAAGGAAAATATTTGTTAACACTACACACACAGAGAGTATATAAATTGTTGGGTATAATCGAAGCACGCACCATGGCGTTCAAGATCAAGAAGCTTCCATGTTTCTTCGTTCTTCTTCTTGAAAGCATGTTGCTTGAGATGGTAATGAGCATGGAAGAGGGTACAAGCACAACGGGAGGGCACTGGGTGGAGCTGCAGCGGAGCATAGGCATCTCCGCCATGCACATGCAAGTCATGTACGACAACAAGGTCGTCATCTTCGACCGCACCGACTTCGGCCCCTCCAACATCTCCCTCTCCCACCACCGCTGCCGCTTCAACCCCCGCGACCTCGCCCTCAAGCTCGACTGCACCGCCCACTCCGTCCTCTACGACCTCTCCCACAACACCTTCCGCCCCCTCACCCTCCGCACCGATGCCTGGTGCTCCTCCGGGGCCCTCACCCCCGACGGCTCCCTCCTCCAGACTGGCGGCTTCAACGACGGCTACACCACCCTCCGCTCCTTCACCCCCTGCCCCCAACACAACACCTGCGACTGGCGCGAACTCCGCAACCACAACCTCTCCAACAGCCGCTGGTACTCCACCAACCAAATCCTTCCCTCTGGCAAAATCATCATCGTCGGTGGCCGCAACTCCTTCACCTACGAATTCTTCCCCAAAAACGACGTCCCCCGCTCGTCGTTCCACTACCTCCCCTTCTTGAAACTCACGCGTGACCCCAACCGCGGCGAGGAGAACAATCTTTACCCCTTCTTGCACCTCTTGCCAGACGGAAACCTCTTCATCTTCGCCAACCGCAACTCCATTCTCTTCGACTACACCACCAACAAGGTCCTCCGCAACTTCCCCATCATCCCCGGCCAAGAAAAAAGAAACTACCCCAGCACAGCCTCCTCCGTGCTTCTCCCGTTAAACCTAACGGGTCTCAACGGAACGCGTTTGCCCGACGCGGAAATTATGATATGCGGCGGTGCCTACCCCGGGGCATTCAGCTTGGCCAACACGTTCAAGATCTTTCTAGAAGCTTCCAGAACGTGCGGGAGGTTGAGGGTGACGGATCCGAAGCCTGTGTGGGTGATGGAAACCATGCCCACGCCGAGGGTTATGCCTGACATGATTTTGCTTCCCACTGGGAACGTCTTTATCGTGAACGGTGCAATGAATGGGACCGCGGGGTGGGAGAACGCGGCCAACCCGGTTTTGTATCCGGTTTTGTATAGAACCGGTTTGGTTGACCCGTTTCCGAGGTTTCAGTTACTTGCACCGGCGAGTACTCCGAGACTGTATCATTCGTCCGCTGTGCTGCTGCCAGATGGCAGGGTTTTAGTGGGCGGGAGCAACCCGCATAGGGTTTATGATTTTCGGGTCAACCCGTACCCGACGGAGTTGAGTTTGGATGCGTATTACCCTGAGTACTTGGGGACCGAATTTGACTCGTTGAGGCCTTCGATAGTTGCTGTGGAAGCTGTGGACAATACGGCGTCGTATGGGAGGGTGTTTGCGTTGACTTTTTCGCTGCGGGAGTACCGTGTGGGAGGGGTGGGCGTGACGCTGGTGGCTCCGTCGTTTACGACGCACTCGTTCGCGATGAACCAGAGGTTGCTGGTGCTTCAGGTGGTGGCGGTTCAGCAAGTGGCGCCGTTCGGGTACAGGGTGGCGGCGCTTGGGCCCCCCTCGCCGGCTGTGGCGCCGCCTGGTTTCTACATGCTTTTTGTGGTGCACGCCGGAGTTCCCAGCGCTGCGGTTTGGGTTCAGGTGAAGTGAGGTTTGGAGTTTGAAATCGAAATTATGGTTTAGACAGAAACTGTTTGTGCAAATGGTTATTCTTGTATGTGGATATGTGTAGAGTGGCATTTTGAGGTTTTCACTTGGACCATTTTCTATTCTATTTAACTCATCCATCAGTTTTGCTGAATCTTATTTCACCACTCAGTTTTTTTTCTTATTCCTTTTAATATTGTGATGGCTTACATTCCTTCCTAATTCTTAAGTCAGTCAAACAGAGGATATTCAATCCTAACACTAACATTAGTCAACGTTGTGGTATATATATCTTCGATACTAACTCCACAACAATAATTTACTCTCCCTTTTAAGAGAAAAGTGTTCATTTACTCTCTTTTTTGGGATAAAAAAGTACTCATAAATAATAATATACTTATTTCTAATCAAATAATACTCCAAACCTTTTCATGTTTTTAATGCTTTTATATAAATAAAAAAACATGAAATGTAATATTTTTTTTCTTGATTGTAGCTAAATAATTATAAAATTTGTTATTTTATCATTTTTAATTTTATATTGCAACAAATACATATACTAATCAATCATATTTTAAGTGAAAAAAATAAGAATATAATTGATAAAAAAATATTGAATAATGGTTGCATTAAGTTTTAGAAACAATAGATAAATAAAAAATAATAAAAAAGTAAAAAAAAAATCTGAGAATTAGAAAGAAACGGAGGAGATAACTTTGGGCTCGTCACCTAACTACACAGATGGGTGTAAGATAATAACGGCCCACGAAATTAATGTTGTACTTAATAATCTCTTCTTGTAAAGTATTCTAACTGTGTAAAGAAGTAACAAGCTAAATTATTCATTCATTAATTGCAGTATTTTATTAGAAATACATTAAGAAGAGACAGAAAAAAAAAGAGTTTAATTTCAAGTACGAGTTGACGACACAAATGTATTTGATTGATTTTTAAAGGACAAAAACAACTTAATGTAAAAACTCCAAGTAAGATTCAGTTTTGTTCTGACCAAAAATTTTAATTTTGACAAATAATAATAATAATAATAATAATAATAATAATAATAATAATTTTTTGAAAAAGTATTTAATATTGTAATGAATTTCCTTCGGTAATTTTTTTCAGGAAATAATATAATAGTTTCTCGAAGGTTACAAAAAGAAAAATGTGCCTCAAAACCACATCATTTTTATGATTAAACATCACACATGCTTAATTGTTAAATATAAAATAAATTAACTTAATCCGGGGAATTGTATTAATAAAAGTTTAACATAGATTTTAGTCCCTCTTATCGTCAGTAATTAAGGTTGAAGTCTATACACAAACATATTTTAACTTGGTTATAGGTGTTCATAATTTCCTCTTATTAAAGTTCTAATACTTTGACACAAGGATTGCAATTAATCTTACAGTTTGTTCATAAAAACTATAAGCATTAGGTCATAATCTACGGATTGCAATAAATGCCTAGTATGAATCTGAAGGCATTCATTCTTTAAATTAATGAAAGTATGAATATATACATAAACACACACTTCAATATTCTACTAAAATTAATACTCTCATTTGCTAAATAAACAAAAAAATGAAATTTAAAAAGGTCACTGCATACATAGTGAGTACAAAGTACTATATATAAGGATAACGTGGAAATAGTACAAGTAAATTTTTATTGCTAAATTAAGGAATATAAAGTTCTTTTCAACGCAGTACGCGAAAATAGAATACATTTTATTTATAGACTTCCAAGGCAGAATGTTTTCTTACAATATGGATTTTCTTTTTCTCTTCACAATTAATTTTTTAGCTTTCTATCGTGTCAACGATCACCGGTTAAGATTGATCATTATCACCAATGGATTAATATTATATGGAACGAACTCACATGATCCTTGTGCTACGACTTCGAAGATCCCGCAGTCATTGATAAACTCCTCACTGCAACCTTCACCACACCAACAACACTAAGCTGCCTCTTCTCTGGACTCAAACACTGGCTGTCTTCATTTTTATAGCTGTCTTCTATTTGAACTCCAACAAAGTAAGCAACCTGAACAAACACATGATTCAGCGACGATCACTGTAATTAGTAGAGCTTCAATTAGCTTGTATGGAACTAATCACATTCAAGACACATAAATGAGAAAGACTATATCACATGAGGTCTACACCATATATGAAGGATGACGTCTTTCCCAAAGTGCGTCTTTCCCAAAGTGCACGTAATGGATGTGGATCCGTGACTAACTTAACTCAGCAAAAACCCATAAAGAATACAATTCTGATTTGCATCCATATGAAAACAAATTCACCCAATTGACTAATTGGTAACTCAAACTACAAAGCTTGGATTAGTCAGTATCTTCTGAGGAAGTAAAGTAGATTGGGCAAGAGAAGGCTAGAATCCGGATTTTTCATTATTTTAACCAAAGAAAGAAAATGAGAATGCGGAAAAATCCAGGTACCAATCAAACAGGTAAACAGAAGACTAACTGTTTGCAAGTAAAAATGTAACCAGAGACTCTACCATGGACTATCAAAGTAATCCTAAATAACCACGTCAGAATTGTGAACATTTTTTAAGCCATCATCTATGATTTCAGCAACTACTCTTCACCACAGCACTTTAGCCATAAATGATAGATCTATCAAGTTATCTGATGATACATCACCGAAACTTACACAATAAGTACAGTCCAGCAATTTCCAATTAAGCAATTTGCAAATCAGTTTACTGACTTCATTTCTTGAATTTCTTTTATTTTCCCAGACGGGTTAGATGAGTAACAACTGGTAAAAGCAAACAAAATAGGACCAGTTTTATCACAATATGAACCATTACCTCCTTAACAACCTAACCAGAAATACTAGTTACTAGTAAAATAACCCAAGCACACAACATCAACTATGAACTCTCTGGTTCCACAGCCCAACTACCAGAAAATGACTTTTCCAGAGCAACAAACTACTCTTTATGCACAAGGAATGACAAATTTCAGAGTTTATAATCATGCAGGAGATACGTTGACAAACAACAACAAAAGATTCGTAACTTTAAATATAGTTACATATTAGGACCTGACTGATTATAATATTTAAAGAAACAGTAATGTCAAAGCAGCAAAAACAGTAGCTGTCATCTATTTACCAATATAAAGATCATATTCATGTTTGGTGATGTAAAAATTCTCTCAGGTTTCCAATCAGACTTAGAAAAACAAATGACTAACACAAATTGAAAAAGAGACGTTTAAGATTTATAGCTCGGCTAATAAATAGTTTGTCAAGATTACCTTGCCAGAAGCATCCCGAACGGGTGAGATGTGAAGAAAATTCCAAAATGAACTTTTGTCCTTCCTGTCCATGTCGAAAAGAACTTAATTCAGTATATTCAATAAATAAATAAACTTCACAGCTTTGGCAGCAAAAACAAAAAGTGAAGTATTAACCTGTAATTCAAAATACGTACTGTGCATGGTTGTTCAGCTTTAATGCTTTCCTTTATCTGTAAACAACAAGAAAAAGGCATAATCCCAAAGTTCATTTCCATTAGTCTAAGCCTCCAAGTTGCCAAATTAGGAAGACAACATAAAAACTATGGCAAGAAAATCATACTACCAGATATAAAGTAGAGGTATCAGTATCTGTTCCACCTAAAAACCTACAGTTGCGACCCAAAACTTCATTTCTTGCATAACCTATTCAGGTAACGGGATAATCGAAAACATAAGTAAATTTGAGCTATTGGTTTTATATCCTTACATCAGATCCCAGCATTAAGCTGTAAATGAGTATGGGGATTTCATTATTGTGAATAAATTTTTCAAAAAGCACCATAGGAAAAGAAAATTAAAGATAAATGAATCAAGATTCTTTAATCAACTTATGCACATCAGTTGTTGGAAATAGTTGGATGAGAGAACTTCTATAAAATGTTGGAATCCATAAGTTGATTTTAACTTCTAAAAAAAGTGTAATTCATTTGCCTTATCTTTTTTCCCTTATAAGTACTTGTTGAAAAGTTTATCAAAATAAAACTCAATTTATTCAAGGAAATAGTTTTAGAACCTGTCAATTTCAAGAAGGCATCACTAGCATAAACAATAGGCATGTCCGGTAAATGCGGATTAGTTCTGCAAGGAAACTCAAAACCATATAAACAACAAATTAAGGGTCTGTAAAAAGGATAAAGCTCTTGGTAAAGTAAAAACAAAACTAGACATTTCCAATAACTCACAATACAAAGCTTTGTTTGATTCTACCAAGAGAAATAATCAAGGATGTGCTTAAAAGACCCACATCAGGAATGCTGCACCTCTTCCTACACACTGATCTGCCAGTCGCCTCACTAAAATGGGTTAGCACAGATAAGATACTGTCCATGGCAGTCACAGCACTTTGCTTCTCCTCATCACTCGCCTCAAACGGCTCTTCCCTCTCCAATTCTGCATCTCACAAAGCTAATAAATCAGTATAACCCAAACCACTGCACAATTACTGCCAGACCACATGGGGCCAGTGCATTAATTCTGCATCAAATATAAAATGCATTTAACTTCTTTTATTCAGCATGTACAAGACTTGATGCGAAAAGGATGCAAGAAAATTCAAAATTAGCATAAAACTTCAATCCAGTTCTCTGTGTGATTTTGATCTTGTTATTCGATGTTTTACTTAATCAATTTGTGATGACTTTTTATGTAAACATTTTTATAGAAACTCGAAGTTATGGCTAGAGTACTTTGTGTGTTGTTTTCTAATCAAGAGTTTCATTCCATATCAGGGATTGATAGAATAAAAGTATACTTTAAAATTGTAGATAGATTAAGAAGGTCAAACTACAATTCTAATTAAGAAAACACGATCAGAAGCACACATATCTATGTTTTGTCCTGAAATCATTTTTAATTGTGCGACCAACAATTCTTAGGGCCGGTGAAGCAATATTTAACACAAATCACTACACATGCATGTTCTAACTGAAAAGGAAAAACGGCAAAATGCAAAAACAAATAAACAAACCCAACCAATGACATCACGTTCCAACACTTGCTCCACGGAACACACGCGACCGAGCTCAGATAACGAATCGGAGCACACTTCCTTCCGGCAGCAGCCGAAGCCGAAATCCCTGACGCCAGAGCCGTCCTTTTTGTGAAGCGGAACCTGAACAGCGACGAAGTGGAAGACGGCGCCGCCGTCGCGGCTGAACACGGGACAGACGCTGAAGAGCATCCAAAACGGCGTGCCGTCCCTGCGGTAGTTGAGCAAAACGACCTCCGCACTGCGCTCCTCTCGGACGGCCTCGCGGATTTCCATGACCGACCTCCGGGAAGTGCACGGGCCCTGGAAGATGGCGGCGTTCTGGCCCAGGACCTCGCAGCGCGAGTAGCCCGTGAGCTTGAGGAAGCCCGGGCTGGCGAAGACGATAGGGTGGCCCGGGATGTGGGGGTCGGTGATTGTGAAGCTATCAGGCAATTCGTCGAGCGAGTCCCGCGCGTGGCGCGTGTAACGGTCGTCGATGGATCGCTGGATTTCGGCACACAGGTCCATCGGCATCGGCGGTGGTTCTAGAACCTTCGATGACTCCTCTTCTTCTTACAGTTTTTCCCAATCCCATGTGAACTACCACTGCTGCTTCTTCTTCCTCCGCGAGTGCTAGCAGCGTGCCGATTCTGAAGACATGAAAACGACAGCGTTTTGATTGGGAGAAGAAGGGCAAAGAAATTATTAGCTTAGAACTGAGAAAAGCAAAGGAACAATAACAATAATAATATCTGAGAAGAGTTGTGGTGGAGTTGAAGGGTAGCCATTAACTGGTGTTGTTTCTGTGACGAGAAATTATTGGATTGAAAACGAAAGGGGAATTATCGGTGGACAAGACAAACGCAGAGTCTCACGACTACCACAAGACGAAGCAACTCAGGGAGCAACCGTAACCGCAGTCACAAATAATTCTATCTTTTTTTTTCTTATTTTCTTTATATATATTAAACTATTATTTTATTTTTATGTTTTTTACTTAATTTAAAAATTATTCTAATTTTCTTTACTGAAAAATGGTTAATTATTAACAATAAAGTGCAAGATATTTTTGAAGATTTGAGTTTTGAAGTCAAGTAAATGGAGAGTGAAGCTGCAACCATACGTTTGCCACTTTGGCCTGTGTTGAAAAGCCAAGTTAGCGTAAGAAAGTTGATTTTTTATTTGTAAATTTTTGAAGCTATGGATATGGTTTTTAGCTACTATTTTGAATTCTAAAACTAAAAAAAGGAAGGTAGGAAGTTTCAATTTTGGTAAAGAGAAGAAAGAGAAAGTGAAAAATCCACGTTGGATTGATTCTTATCCAATCCGCGTCATTTGGTTTGTTTGATTAGGATAGAGTGTTGTTTAGTGAATAGACCTAATAATTGAATTCACCCCCGTTTTTTTCTTTTTCCTGTGGGATGGCGAGGTGACAGTGGTATTAAACAGTTTAATACCACTAAACCCGGTTTTTTTTTAAATAAACACTAATTTTATAATATTTTTTATTATAATTATTTATTTATTTTAATTATTTAAGTTGATATTTTGATATTTTTAATGTTAAAATGTTTTTTTCCATAATATTATATACTTTATTTCGTTTACTTAATTACTACTTACTATAATATAATTTTTGTAAGTATATTTAATGAAATGGGTGAATATTTTATTCGTTTATTGTTATAAGGAGATGGTTAAGCCAATTTTTTTATTGTGTTATAATAATATATAAAATAAATTAAGAGAAAAAATATAATTAAATAATTCAATTCACCAAAATCTCCAACTCGTAATTTGTGGAGCTACATTATAAACGTTTGACTTTAAAAATATGAACCCAATTAATTATAATACTAAAAGGATGAATAGGTTGTGAATAGTGTAGTTGTTGGATGATAGAAAATAAATAGAAGGCTTATTGGAAAAAAACAATGAAGAATTAGTTAAATCATTGTTCCAATTTTTAAAATTTTAAATTAAAGATTTTGAAAGCCACTTAAAGCGTCTTTCGAGTTTTACATCTAATAAATTGACTTTAACTTATTAAAAAATTTAAGATTTTTTTATTCCTTTTATATACGTATTTGGAGAAGTTTTTTTCCAGTAATGTTGTAATTTATTTATTAAAACGATATTTAGACTTAAATAACTTTATAATTTTACCGTATAAGAATATTTTGGTTTTCCTCTTTTGGAAATAAATCCTATTTTCTCTATCATATAATTTTTGGTTTGTTGTGTCCATTTTTGTTGAATATGTTGTGGTTCTTATTTGATAAAAATTAAATTAAAAAGGAAAAAAATTATATGAACAAAATAGGAAAATAGTTATACAAACCAAAATTGTATGGCAACAAAAACAAAAAATATCCCCGTATTGTATAAATTAAAAGGATATTCAGGGTAAGATACCAAAAATTAGGTATTTTGTATATTTGTCAAAATTTTGTATATTTAAAATGCTTTTTTCTATTTAAATAGTTGCAAATTACAATAAATTTGGGTGAGAACATAATTTAAAATTTTAATAATTAAATTTAGCTAAAAGATTAATAAAATTTGACCATTTAAATAAAAGATAATAATAATATTGGAAAAAGGGATTTTTTTTATTCTAGATTAAATTTCATATTTTAATTAGCATTGATAGAGCAAAAGCTTCTAACCAATCAAAATACTATAGTTTACAGAAAATGCCCACATTGTAACCTTTAAGAAGTTTTATTTCCTATTTCTTTAATGTTAACTACTTTTTTCAACATTTTAATATTTTATTTGTAATTTTATTATTTATAAATGCGATCACTTAAATTTAATTTCAACTTCAATTTGTTGCAACTTTTACAACTTGTGCAATGTTCTTTTATACAATAAGAAAAAGTTTAAACTTGGAACCGATGTAAAATATTTAACTTCTTCAATACTAATACTTCTTTTGAATCGAACAAAAGAAAAAAAGAATGAAAGAAAGTGCAGAGTATAGTAATTTTTTAATTAAAAAGAAAAGAGTGAAAAATAAAAATAAACAAAAATTGTTTAATGATTTTATTAATATAGTAAAATATTAGATATTATAATAAAAAAATCATAAAGTTAGATAGAGTTCATGTAGTTGTGATTATTAATATACAACATTAAAATTTACAAACAAACATACATGTATATAAGGTATATATGAAAACAATATATATCTTGTTTCTACGTAAATAATTAATAAGTTATTGAAATGAATTATAAGAAATTTATAATTTTCAATTTATACAATTTAATATTAAATCACATTATCAGCTATAACTTTTAGTCTTTTTATGATGTGGGTATATATAGATCACACATAATCTATATCTTCAAGTATTAAACATTTTTCACAAAATTTAATACCTAGTTTTTTTTTAATATCTTGTGTATGTAACCTTGATTACAATAATCAATATGAGTTTAAATTATATCTTTATCTAAATCTTAATATATGTTTTGGTTCATTCTTTCTGATTCCAACATGTGATTTGATGATATAATAAATTTTATTTTAATTTCATATTATTATATCTTAATCTATGTGACTTACATCATCAATAAAGCTTAAAAATCTTAGTTACAATATAGATTTTTGCTTAATACTCACAAATAGTCATAATTCATATATCATCTAAGGTTTGTGATCTCAAAATCACATCTCATATATAACTATGTCATTTTATCCATATACACATATCCATTAGAGCAGGTGACAAAATGTGATCTTCTTATTTATTTTTAAGGACTTGATAATGGTTGAAATAAGTTAGAGATAGATCATTGTTATATTTATTATTAGATTCTTGTAAAAATATTGAAGGTCAATAATAACATATGAATAATGTTGGATTGTTTGAGAAGTGAATGTGGAAGTTTGAGTGGAAAAAAAAATTAGAACAATATAAAGAAAATAATAAATAAGGTAAGAGACCTTCTTAACTAAAATATACTTAATTATTTTGTGTAAATAATAAAATACTAAAAAAAATAAAGATAATAAGATACCTCGTACCTTATTTATTTGTAACTTTAAATACATTGGTGACTATAGAATAATATTTTATTTCACTTATTTGATTTATAAATGAAAAAAACGATATCGGTATTAACATTCAATATAATAATTTATAATAGTAATAAATAATCTTATAAAATATCAGTATCGATAGTATAAGTAATTATTATGATAAGAAAAAATAAATATATAAAATGACAATAAGTTTTGTCCTTTTTATAACAAAAGACAAATACAGTGTAAGGTTGCTGTCCGAAATTACCAATAGTGGCTGTTGCCAAAATAGCAAGGAAACTTCGAGCTTTGAAGCACTGCTAATTGTCCATTGCCACGTGTGACTTTTAGATCACTATTCACGAGGTTGTCTTGGCGGGATTGGAAGTGCACAAGGGAGCTTCATTTTGTGTACGCTGAATTTTTGTGAGTGCAATATTTTATTTTCTTTTCTTTCTTCGCGTAAAATCTTGGATATGTACTATCTCATTATTAGGTGAGTTTTGTTTGTATTTCTTACTATTTTTATATTTAATTATATTTTTCTACTAAAGTTTGGAATAAATATTGTTTTAATATTTGTTAAGACTTTATTCGGTAAATATATCGAATATAATATATTAAGTAAAGATGTCGATCCTTTAAAAAACAGTTATGTTTTAAAATTTTAGCGGCATTATTCAATAAGAAAATTCAATTTTTTAGTAGGAGGTTTGATTTGACTAATAAATAACTACGAACATGCAATTTAAAAGATAAAGTTAATGAGTAGGAAAAATATTCTTCAAATATAAGATTCATAAGGAAACTTCTTAGATGTAGATTCTTCGGGTATCTAATCTATTATCCAATATTAAGAAACGATGTATTGCATTCAGTAAATCGAAACCTATTCCTAGAATCCCAAATTATTACTAAAATAAACTCAAAATCACTTCCCATTAACTTTCAATAATTAATAACAAGATTCTAGAAATGATGTAAAATCAAGCATGAAGAATGATGTAAAATTAAGCATGAAAAATGAGATACAGATATCAAATCTGAATAGAAACTGAATATTATAAATCAAGATTCCAAAATACAAATGAGTTTCGAAAAGATTACATTCAATCCTCCCAAGATATGAAGATATAGCTACCCATGGCAGCCATGACAACTCAATGATAGGAAGATTGCTTGAGAAAAGGAAGAAATCTTGCTTGGTTTTCGTCACTGCTATGCTTCTCCACTCCTCAAGTTCCAAATCCCATTTCTCAGCCTCTAAAAACCTTATAAACGCGTTTTCTGGCTTAGAGTGACCTTTCGCTTGAGCTAGCCAGTTTTTGTCCAAGCATGCCCGTTTCATATTCTGTCAAAAAGGTCTCTCGTTCAGGCGAGATGCTCCTCCCTCAGACGAAAATTCAAGGTGCTCTCTGTGGTAATTTCGCTCAGGCGAAGTTCTTCTCGCTCAGGTGGTGAGATCTTGATGCTCTCTTCGCCTGAGACGAGCTTTGAGCGACAACTTCTGCACTTGGTCTACAATCTGTAGTGTTTTGGCCTGGGCAGGTTCCTTCATGTTTGGATGAATCTTCCTTCAACTTTTTAGCTCTTTTTCTTCAGAGATCTTTCCAATCTTTTATTTTCTTCATTTTTTTCTTCCTGAAATTTCACAACAATTGAGATTAAGATTAATTAAATTAAATTATTTCCTTTGATTCCAGACTCAATTTCTAATTATAAATCCAAAAACTCTTAATTTGGAATTAATCAATTCCTTAAAGAACACTTAAAATCCCATAAATTCCACTTTAAAAAATATTTTAAATTCTCATAATTGAAAAGGTATAGTATTTTAGTATCTTAATTTTATTAGATTTTATTAGTTGAGGTCTAAAATCAGTTTCAAAATTTATTTAAAGCTGTCAAATATTATTTGAAAGACTAAAAACATAATTAAGTAAAATGTACATACATTTCTCCCTGGATTTCAAAGATTTAATCATAACAAATTAAGGAACAAGCAACAAAACTTTCAAACGAAATCGTGCTTTTATTCATATACTTAAATTTATACTTAATTTTTTATTTAATTAATTATATGCTAAATGTAGTGTACATGCTTTATATGAGTGGCGTATAAAGTAAATGGAATTACATTTTGAGTTATTTGACCAAATCTAGTCATAAAATAAAATAAGAAGAGATGGAGAGCTTAAGAATCAGGGTGTGTCTACAAGAATTAAGAAATTTTCTTTTCAAAAGCATAATATATATTTTTCTTTTATCTTGCTTTTAAATTTATCTCTATTCTTACTCTTTATTTTTTTCTTTGTTTCTGGAACTAAGTTAGTTTAGGAATATTGTAAAGTATTAGTTTTTTATTGTAACTTTGGGTGGATTTCTTCTCCAAACACTCATTTTCAATTTTTATTCTTCCCTCTTTCGAAGCTTGTATGCTAGGGTGTTGCTAGAGAAACAAGGGTTTTATCAACTTGTGTTTATTTTGGAAATGTTATGAGTAGGGGTACGAGTTTTTGGAAGTGATCATGAGATGTCTTTGGTGTTTTAGTTTATATTCTTCTTCAAATCCCATTTTCCTTAACACATAAGGAAAGTTTAAGGTAAAGAAAGATAAGTTTCTTCTACATTCAAATTTCATTTATAATAATAAATGTTTGCAGGTTGAATGGAAAGTCTTGTATGATTGATAACTTCTATTAACAATTTGAACTGTCAAAGCTAAATATGAAATCTGTAGTATAATTTGTGTTATTTTAATGTGACGATTGATTTTATAAATAGTGAGATCTTAAGAAACTTGTCTTAGAATTTATGAGTTAGAGCTGGATTTTAGAACTTAAGTATTTTTTTTTTAATCTTATTAGCAATTATTAACTGGAAATTGAGAATGTGATGACATATTAAAACTAGTAATGGTTGGACTATGTTGTCTGATTTTCATATTCTTATATTTTTATTCAGTGTATGTGTTATTCAAAGCTTCACTTTGGAGTGGATCTTCATTAGTCAAAATTTAGTCAAATAAACACTTCAATTCTCTATTCCAATGTGATAGATTTTGGACATGGATGAAGAATGGGGTTTTGAGTGCAAGTTTTATTTTGTTTTAGTCAAATATAAGACAATAGGTGCATGCACAATTTGAATATATTAGAATATAAAACAGAGTGAAGTGATGCAAAACTTATTAATCTTTATCAAATTCTACGTTTCACATTGCTAATAGTTGTATAATCCGCTCAATTAATTATTTTTTGCAAAGTAAAAATTCACCCAAAAAAATTGGTTAATTTTTGGTGAAATCCACTTGGCAAAATTCATGATTTCTTATTCAACTTAGTCTTAAAAGATAGTTCTTTTATTTTTATTTAAATTAATTTTATTATTCAAAAAGGTGTATTATTATATAACTTCAAATTTATTGTTTAACCTTTGATATTGTGGTTTGCAAACATACCTTGATATATATGTATAATATTATGCATAAGACATGAAATATGTTAGTATTCAATATAATCTGGTGGAATTCATTGAGTTTTATAATTGTTTGATTATTTGGTGTCTTTGATTTTGTGTATGAGGCAATTTATTAAATTCAAGTGTGTTTTCTTATAATTATTCTATTTTACACTTTGTTTTATGATAATGTTTGATATCGGAGCACATAATGCTTTAAGTATAGATAATTAGTGGTGATTTGTAGGGTCACATTTTGAGAAATATTTTGTTATATCAATTTTTGATATATATGTTATATAAGGACATTTTTTTGCACACACGGGTATGTGCATGTATGTGGGTGTGGGTAAGTTTGGCCTTCTAAGTTGGCGAGTACATGCACCTGAATATGAAATTATCACATCTTACCTTCTTCCAAAACTGTTAAGGAGAAAATTTAAAAAAAATTAAAATAAAAAACACATAATCTCATATGTGCATGGAAGAAAAATAATCACAATCACTCCAACATTCACCATAAAATTATTATCAAGAACCGATAGAACGCATGGATGGTTGTTGGAAAAAATTATGAAATACTTTTATCTTATATAGATAAATTTTAACTTATATATAGGAATTAAACTTTTTAATTGTAATTCAAATTATCTGGCCTAATTCACATAACACTTTACAACCTTAATAATTGTTTTACTGAAAATTAATAAAAAAGAAAATATGCACAATTCAACATAAATCACATCTGAAAAAGACTCAAATGTATTGTGTAATATAAGAAATCATAAAACAACATCAATTCTTTATCTAAATCAAAGATTTATGCTTGATTTGTAACTTAGAAGATATATATATATATATGTATATATATATATATATATATATATATATATATATATATATATATATATATATATATATATATATATATATATATAAAAACTATAATATATATAAAGATATAATTAGATAGAGA
>Ga0099825_1000412_pt1 | contig 44142 bp, 14 predicted proteins | sample SiratroredBW_FD_76838 | JGI IMG/M metagenome (GOLD analysis project Ga0099825, IMG submission 76838) | Root nodule microbial communities of legume samples collected from California, USA - Siratro red BW | ecosystem: Host-associated > Plants > Roots > Nodule | place: USA: California | collected...
AAAAAAAAAAAAAAAAAAAAAAAAAAATTTTTTTTAAAAAAAAAAAAAAAAAAAAACTCATTGTGAAAAGTTTATTCCAAAAGCTATTATATATGTTTTAGAAAGCTTGTTCCATAATTTTTTTATAAAAAGTACATTCTAAATGTATTTTATATCTTAAAAAAAACTTATTTTGGAGAGCACGTTACAAAATTATAATATATATTCTAAAATTTGTTTCAGAATATATTTAATGTGTTTTAAAAAAATTGTTTTGAAAAGCACGTTTCCGAATGTATCATATATGCTCCAAAATGTTTGTTTCAAAAATTCTATTACTATGAAAATCTTGTTCTAGAATTTTTTTTTTTAAATATCCTGTTCAGAAAATTTTGTTTTGAAAATTTCAAAAAACTTGTTCCGGAAGATTTCTGAAACATGTGATCCAGAATGTAATTGTTTTACAAAAGATAAAATAGTTATTTTAAAAATTATAGAAGTGCAGTTAGAAATAAGGCGCAGAAACAAAAAGCCTAAAGTTTTGAACACATTCCTTTTATTTTCGGTTTTCTTGATTAATGGAGGTAGGAAATTGCTTTCTGCACCCCATTAGTGAAAGGAAAGGACAAAATTGTCCATCTGAGTTAATATGTAAAGGCTTTAGTGTTTTTGTGAAGTTAAAGACTACAAAAATTATGTATTCAATAACTAAACACCAACGTTTGAAGTACATTTCACAAACAGTTTCATATGGAGGATTTACAGTGCAGATTGGAAGGTAAGGGTCAGACAAAATTGCAAAAGACATAAATAAACATCACATGAACACACTGTTATTGGACTAAAATTTCAGAACATAACATACATAAAATCAGACACTCACTATTTCTGAGGCCTCTTCCACAAGACACCAAACTTTTTCAGCATGTTGCCATTTTTCTTTCTCTGGAAGTCATCATCCATGTCTTCAGCATAGGGTGAGCACTTGTAGTTGTCATTCAGAGACACAGTTCTCTCTGTGAGTTTTCCATTGTTTCCTGATGAAAGCATAGCAGCAGCTGCCTCTGCAGCCTTCCTCCACTGATCAGACTGCACCTTTAGTCTTCTCAGTTCTGCTTCCATTTCTAAGTTTGCTGCTTGTGCAGCTTCTAGCTGCTCAGCCACTCTTGCAGCCTTCTTGGTGCTCCTATCTGCTTCCTCCATCACAATCCCAAGTTTCATGAGAGCCTCTCTTTCTGCAGCCTTAGCTCCCTCTACCTCAGCTGCAACTTCCTCACTCACTTTGCCACCATCTGAGAGCTTGCTGATTTCCATCTTCAGCATTTCATTCTCCTCAGAAATGCTTTGCAGTGTTGTCTCCTTGTCCATCATATCTGACTTCAGTTCAGCCACACATTCTTCTAGTCTTTTAGTTTCCCTTTTGAGTTCATGCTCATTTTTGGATGACATGCTCTCTTGAAGCTTCAGGTTCAAGTTCTCATTCTCCTCCACTATGCCTTGTAACTCAGTTTCCTTATCCATCAGGTTAGCCTTCAACTCTTCAATGTCAGCTTTCTTCTTTTTCAACTCAGCCTCTAGCTCACCTTCCCTCTTACCAGTTTCAGATTTTATCTGCTCCACCAGCTCATATGCACTCCTGATCTGCACCGTGCTTTGAATCTTTTCTTCTTGGTATTTAGTCTCAGCAGTCTCTACAGCAGATTGCAGGCGTCCAACCTCAGTCTTCAAAGAAACAACTTCTGCTTCTAGACCATTAGAATCCTCTCCCTCTTTCAATATTTCAGGTTGGTGTTCAAATTTGGTGGGATCTGTCTGAAGTATGCTAACAAGTGCCTCTAGTGAGTTTACCCGTGCTTTGGACTGGTCTAACTCCAAAGCAATAGTGTTGTAGCCATCAACAGCTTTTGCAACATCTGCCCTTAGGACCTCAATAGTTGTTTTTGCAGCCTCATGTTGCAACATGGTTTCATTGACCAATGCTTGGGCCTGAGCTTCAGATTCTTTGTAATCCCTTAGTTGGTTTTTCATGGTGTCCACAAGAGAAAGAGCTTCAGACAAGCTCTGCTTCAGGTTTAGTAGCTCTGTGTCTGCTGATTCTGCTTGTTGAGATTGTACACTCTCACAATTAGCCACCAATTCAAGTTCGGTCCGGAGCATCTGAATTTCGTTCATTGATGAGGCCAAGGCAGCAGACTCAACTGAGAGCTGCTTTTTGGAGGCCTCAAGTTCAGATTGGCATGCCATATCACGCTCGTCTATAATTTTCTGCAGCTCAAGAACACGAGCTTCTCCAGCAGCATAAAGATCCTGAACGTGTTTTTGAGACTCTTCGAATTTTGCAGATAGAGCTAATAGTTGCTCCTTGGACTCCAGGGCATCTTGCTGAGCTTGCCTCTTGCTTGATTCAGACAAAACAAGCTGATCCATCACCTTTTTCAAATCATTTTGGAGTTGAGAAATTTGAGATTCCAATTCAGATATTTTGCTGGGGCGCTTCCTCTAAAGCAACACAAAATTACAATGCTTCATAATTCACCACAAATTTCAAGGCTAGCAAAACTGTACTGATAAATTATATAGAAAATAACACATCATATCGGTGAGTTGAATACACTTATAGAAGCCATGTATGTGCAATGCCAAATGCACAGTGACTTGAATACACTTAATTGTTTAAGGAACAGAATCCTTTAAAAAGAAAGGTATATCTATATCCATCTGAAAATGAAAACATCTTTTTTTTTTCTCTGTTTTTTTTTTTTATCTGCATATCTATATCCATCTGCTAAATGGAGAAAATGCACTTTGCAGGAGGAGAATCTACAGCCGAAGATGAATTTAAAGAAAGCTCCAAAGAAATAGTTCATGGCACCATCAGCTAGTAATTTTGAAAGGAAACCTTGAAACAGTACCACATTACGTTACACTTTGAAACACTTTTGGCATAACTTTTCATAACCTACTACTAAAATATCAAAAAAAGGAAAAAAGCATCCGAATAGAGATTATGGTTCTCATTGTCAAGGTTTGCTGTTCCTTCCAACATATCTAGTTAAAATTTTGCAGTGAATGTATCATTTGAAAAAGATTGGATACCTCAATAACTGGGCTTCGGGGTGATCTGCGATCAGTGACTTTGGGGCTTCTCTCCTTTGATAATTTATTGGCCTGACTTGAAGAAGATACAGAATCAATGTCCACAGTAGTAGGCCTAAGTTGGCGCACAGCACGAGGAGACACCTTCTGAGGCACCTCAGAGGATCCACTTCTGAAATCGATACACACAAGTGTAAGCAAGTGAACTTCACTGTGGGAAATGGAAACCTATTTCAAATACCTTGTAGCCATGTTAAACAATATCCTTACACTCACATTGCAGCAGAAATCCTTTTAGGTGATATAGAACTGAGACTAGATAAGTGGAACCATTCTTCAAGCCAAATTTAAACAAACACGTACAGTGCAAATTAACAACTACAGTAGAAGATTCCTACAAGTTACAAAAAAGTCTTCCTAATGCAACATATAGAGTCATCCTCTTCATAAATTCGGTTTGAAAAAGAAAAGTGCTCCAAACACAAATTAAAAGACGCTTACAAAAAAACGCCCTCCTAAAATAACATGGGTGTCACCAACTTCATAAATTCTGTTTGAAAATGAAAGGTTTCTTCTAAGCACAAACCAAAATAACTCCTACAAGTTACAAGAAAGTCTTCTTAACACAAAACTTAAAACTTCATAAATTCAGTTTGAAAATTACATGTGTCTTCCAAGCACGTGTTTTCAATTGACTAACAAGGTGATTAACAGTGAATTTGCAATTACAGATTTCTACTAATTGGAAGAAAATCTCATTTTTTCTCAAGATATATTAATATTATCACCATTGCTCAATGGGGAAAGTTGGTGCTACATGTTGCCCCAACAAATGGCATAATGGCTTTTAAATTTGACACTCATCAGGGAGAAAAAAAAAATAGCAATAATATATGACTATCAATTCCTAGAAAAAACAAAGCTTTATTCGTTCATTAGAGTTGGTAGTAACTGCTCTGGGTCCCAATCTCCATTATCCCATTCCGCAGTTATAGGGAGCAACCAATGTAACGAAAAAGGAAAGTGTGGAGGAATAATTAGGCCTATAGGTTTGGAGACAAATATGATTAGCCATCATCCAACTGTTCTACAAATTGGTCAAATTTTTTATATGGATAAAACAATAACACATTATTTTGGTAAACTCAATAATGTCTTTTTAGCGTAATGGTATCTCTGGTTAGCTTTCGGCAATTGATCCAGCAAAATTAATTATAGGAGAAATGGCAAAAGGAGAAAGTGTCCCAAGCTTGAAGGAGGAGACTTGACAAACATTAAAACAGTACAATATTACAGAAATCATTTTGAAATAGCAAGGTAAGAAGCAATATTAATAAAACAGTACAAGAGCAATGAACCAATTAATCAAAGATTACCTTGTTTTTGGTGTCTGCATGGCTTAATTGGCTCCTGCCCAGTAATTCAGAAACCGGTTTAATAATTTGGGCCTTGCTGCTTGAATGCTCCCTGACCCACAATGACTGCAACAATTCAGACAAATATCACACAAAGAGACAAGAGAATCCAATGAGGAGGTGGAAGTTACGGAACAAATAAATGTGTTCATGCAAGATGGTATGGTCTTCTTATCTTCACCTCCTAAGCCATAAATGCAGAAGATTTGCTCAATGTGGTTTTCACTTCCTTGTTAAAAAAGCACCTTTACCTTACTAGTGACAAGTTACCTAATGATATAACTACTTTATAAAGATAGTTAGAAAACAAAACACTTCATAGATTCCCACTACAGTTCACTCCATCCTTAATATGTCACTAGAAAATGTGAGCAGGAACAAGAGATGGACACCACTATCAAAGGATGGAAAAATAAAAGCCATGTAAATTGGAATTAACACATAATGTCAACCACAAGTCCACACATGAGGGAAAACGTTCTCATTACCAACTGATGCTATGATAAGCTCTTTCAGGCTAAAACCACCCAGTAATGATCAAGAGGGGCCTACAACTACCACAACACAAAATGATGAAATTACACAAGTGCCCAACATCTCTAACAAGGAAAAATACCAACTTGCCCATGTGAGTTAATGAACTAACAGATCCAACCTGGACCTAATCGAGGAAAGCTTCAAATTTTGTGTCCAAATCAAAACTGAGACTTTTTACTGCAATGTAATATCTGTCTATGCCCACAAAAATCCACAAAAAACCTTAAAAATTCAGACTTTCGAGGAGTTTTAACACCTCTATTCCATACATAAATGTACTAGGGGCATTATTGTAAAAATGAAGAAGAAAATTTATTAGCCCCCAAATCTTGCCGTGAAAGTAGGCATGGTCCACTGAACGAGAGTTTAGGATGTGAAGTTCTTGTGATATGAACACAAATCAGTTTACCTAAAACCGCTCAAACCTTCTGATTCTGTCTGCCAAATGATCACTACACTAGGCTCTAAGCCACTCACATTTTTCACATCATTGCTTCAATGAGGAAACAAACAAGATGTTCATATAACATGTTGTAGTTGAATTTTGTGACAAAACATGTTCTATACATGTGCATTGCAGAACAGAAAAACGGCAAGACAGAGAAGGAAAAACCTCTGCCCCTAGGAGCTCACTTCATGCAAGGAATCTCTCTCTGGGGATAAGGGGAATCACGTGTTACTGGAAACGAGAAAGCATGCAAAAACGTTAAGCTCGACAACGAAAGGAAGATGGTGCAAGGAAGGAACACTGAAAAAACCCACCTTTTGAGAATAAAATGAGAGAGAACAACAGAGAGATTAATTTATTGAGCATGAAATAAAAAGCTGAAGAAGCAGATAAAGAAACGGACAAAAGAAGTACATTGTAGAATAACCCCTTTTTCTTAATATATTCCTTCTGCTTTTGAAAAAGGATGAGCGAAATATATTATACACGAAAGCTACAAAACCTTGCAGCTAGCTCGAATATTGATGTCAGTTTGTTTCAGCATAACTTTTGACGAGCAAAAAGCGCTTTTGAAGAGTGAAAAAACATGACATTTCAGGTTCCACAAAGTAACGTCTTTATTTTGGTGAGTTAAGAAGCAAACCAGTTTTCTCACCAAAAGGTAAAAACAAATGTGAAGATGGAACTGTGAAGAAACACATAACTAATAGTCCAATTCAAAAGAATTGCCCTTTGAAAGAACCTTGAAGCTTTAACTACCACAAAGAGTGGTTTCTCTAAGCAATGTGGGACTTTGAAGTGTATGTGTCTTACCACTTTGCAATGAGAAAAGGTAGAATTTTGATGGAAATTAAGTAAGAAAATGGATGTGTATATGCATGGATCCATGAGTGCTAACCTTGAGGTAGTGAAGGTTGAAGAGGGGTAAGTGTGTGGTGCTTAAGGTTGTGGCTTGTTTGGCATGTTGTGTTCCATTGGTGTTGTGTGAAGTGAGGAAGGTGAAGTGGGAGATAGAGGGAGTGGTGATGGGAGAGTGAGGAAGGAAACAAGAGAGTACCGTCTCTGTCACTTGAGGAAGGGAAGGGGTGAGAACTATTAATCAGTTTGAAATAGGAGTTTGCGTCCGCACACTGCACTCCATGTGTCCTACCCTATGATTCTCACCTGCTCCTTCCACTTTTTTCAAACTTCTTCTTCTTTTTAACTGTTAATAAACTCAAACCTCATTTTTTTAGTCTGATTTTAGAAAAAGACAGAGACTTTCACATTTTCTTTAAGAATCATTTGATGGGTTTTTTATTTCTTTGTGAAATTATTTCAGTCTTCTTAATTGTTTATGCCTTGCTTTCAACGTGTGGACTTTCATGAAAATGAGAGGAATAGAGAGATGATTGCGGTTTATTTTGACGTGATGAATTGGATTTGGTAACAAAAGGGAGGTGAACCATTATGTGATATGAAGTTATTGCAATTTTCTATTATTTTGAAAATAAGAATTGATAACTTAAAATTACTCTCTTGCTTGTTAACTCGTAAATATGTATTAAAGATAATACATTATGTTGTTTGAATTTATCTATTGTGGTGAGATAAATAATTATTTGAATGGTCGGTTAAAAAATAATAATTAATTTATAATCTTAGATACAGGTAAGCGATAAAAAAGTTTTGAATCATTTCAGTAGTTTTTTTGGTATTATTTAGTTTGACGGGATGTTTAAACTCAGTCAAACTTATGAACATGCTAGTTTTTTTTTTTTTTGTATATATATATATATATATATATATATATAATAGTTCAAAGGGATGAGGGGTTTTTGACCAACGGTTAAAATTAAGATCCTTTGAAAGGGTGTATTTATTTTGTCTTCTATAAGCTGTCTTCAAATATAACAAATAAGTCTAGTTAACAAGAAAAAACTATCTAAATTATATAATGTGCAATTAGTAGTTTCAAAAGTTTTAAATATCAATAATGAGAACTAATTAAAATTGATGATAAAAAATTAGTTAAGAATTGAATAGTTCAACTTGACGTGCATATTGCTTATTTATGAAATTGATAGTATGGATTTGAATGTAAAATACCTACTTTAAGAATTTGTTAAAAAATTATGTTTTAGGATCATGGAATTTAATATGTTTAATGTATAAATTAGTGTGTAGTTAAAATCTAGCTTATTGAGGTAATACATAAATTAAGATATTTAATTTAATTTTTTTAATTAGTCAGGTTGATAATTATGGGTTTTGATGGAATAATGTTATTCTTATAAATAGGCTAATACATTTCATATATATATAATTAATGTTTTTTTGTGGGTTGTTTATGTTTTTACAACTTGATTGTTGGAATATTTTTGTAAAATTCAAAAAAGACATACCAGTAGAGTTTAAAAAGACATTCTGGGTAGGAGAAGTTAATCATACCTTCTATCTTAAACTTCGAAATTTTTAAATTGAACAACTCACATGGTTACTATTTGATTGAAAAAAGTTATACTGAAATTCCATAATGTTCTTATCGAAAATTAAAAATTCTTAGAAAACAGGGTTATGTAAAATTAAGATTTATTATCTCTTAATATATGAGCCAAAATATGGAACTAACTAGGTTGAACACAACAATAAATAAGAAGTTACATGTGAAACAATATTTGAAATCAATAAGGAAACATTCTCGTGTTGTAAACATGATAGGATTTGAGTATTTCTTACCTTACATCTTAATCAATTATACAACATGTTTCCTCATATTAAGTTACATGAAATTATTGTAGTCGAGTAAAGTTTTTGAGATAAAAGTTAATATGTTAAAATTTTTCTGCATAATTAATATATATATTTATAATTGTTTAAATACGTGTCAGATAATAATTAATTATAAGACAATAATTTATTTTTTTAAAAAAATAACTAAATATATTGAATGTAAGTAGAGACAAATAGGAAACTAGAAAAAAAATTATCGATTTTCCACCGAAATATTCACATTCAAAGGTCAGAAACATTTTTTTAAAATTAAAATAAAAATCTTCCTAAAAATTTACCACATTAGTTTTTAAAATAATTTAATACAATAACAAATTAAATACTCTGATAAAAATAACAGAGTATTTTTTATCGTTATAAAATTTATATGAATTTTTTCAATAATATTTTTTACCGAGTAAATAAAATGTATCCACTTCAAAAAAAAAAAGTTATAATCTGAATATGAAAACTTCTAAATCACTGTTTGGTGGAATAAGAAACAATATTATATGTAAGATTCAAGTGTAGCTCATGAAAATTGCAGCATAAATAGTGTCTAAGTTTTGATTTTGATAATTAACGTCGACGGAGGTGAATAGAACACGTAATCTATCGCCTGGCCCGGGTACACTTAGGATCAATATTTGATATGTTGAAATCTTATTTTATTTATAGCATAAAGGATATCATTTAGTAACTTTTTTATTTTTTAATTAAAGAATTTTACTTTTTAATACATAAAACATAATTTATTCATTTATTGAATTGAATTATTTATTTTATTTCAAAATAACTAAATAATGTTTATTTTTAAAAATAACAATTATATAATTTTTAATAATATTTTTATATAATTGTATATTTCTTAAATTATATTTTTTATTTTTAATTAATTATTCATAAAAGTAAATAAAATTATAAAATTGTATATATATATATTTTAATATGATAAAAATGTGAACGTATTTTGACTAGTTAAATATAATTCCGCTAACTTTGAAACAGAGATTAATAATTCTTGAGGCAAGCTTTGAAGAAACAAAATGAATTAACAATTAACTGTTATACAATTCCAATGTATTACAACATTAGTTACTAGACCATTTATCTATCACAAATTATAAATTATCCTATTCCATGAGAAATTTTGGTTACTTGTTATAAACATAAAACTCCTCATTTATTTTTTTATTTTGGTGCTCAGGTGCTCTGCATATGCCATAAGTCAAGAATTTAGTATTGTTTATTGTATAAAAATAAAAATATATTTCCATCTTTAGTAAAATAGTAATTTAATAAATATTAATTAAAGATTGGTTGAAATATACAGTACACAAAAGTAAGATGTAGTGATTAAAAATGTACAAATTAAAGCATATTTATGATGCTAACACTGATTTATTTTTAAGAAATTTAGGAGGTTTTTTTTCAATTAAAAAATAAATAGTAATTTCAATATAATAGGTAGTGACATATTTTATCTTTAGTATAATAAGAAAAAGAAACTACAATCTTATTATGATAATTTTAATTCTCTTTTGTTTGAACTTATAATTGAGCACCTGATTGATTTTTAATAATTGTCATGCGTATTAATTAAAAAAATTAAGTAATTAATTTGAAAAAAAATCATTGAAAATACATTAAACTTACAAGAGACCAAATAAGTGTTAACAATCAATGAAGTTAAAAAAATTAACGAACTTAAAATTTTTATAATGACATTGTAATTTTTTATTACTGTACTTAAAATAAAATATGATAATTATTATTAGTATACTGAACTAATTATTTACTCATAAGAAAATATTATTAAGTTTTATATGTATATACTAGGTTGTCATGTTACATGGGAATATATTAATTTTTGAGATAAGTGTATTCTTAAGTTGAGTGTCTTGGTGACAAGTTAAGAGTTTTATTTTCTTGTACAAATTATAGAGTGTTTCCCTTGAAACTATTTAAGCTTAACTAAGTATCAAATTTCTTGATAAATTTAGAAGATATTTTAAATTGACTTCCTGTTTTTTTTTCGGTCTATTAATACTAAAAAATCACATATTTTTTAATTGAGTCATTATGTTATTTTTTTTTATTTATTAATCGGATGATGTAACTGTAATTTCACCTTATTTAATTGTGATTAACATTTATATTACTTATCTAACAAAAAAATTAAAGGAAAAACTCAATTAAAAATATATATTTTTAAGTATTTAATAAACTAAAAAATTTTAATAAAAATACAATTTAAAAAGCACAAATTTATAAATAACTTAAAACTTATTTAAGCATTTATTTTATAATACAAAATGATCTATTACAAGCGATTTCAATTTTTTATTGTGTACATGAGAGGTTTATATACAAATTTAGTGACTATACTTTCAAATTGGTGAAAGATGAATACAGATTAATTTGTAATTGAAATCTCTATGTAGATGAGTAATTCAAAAATTTAATTATTTATATATAAGCTTTTATTAAATATAAAGAAAAAAATTCGTGTTTATATATTAAATACAAACAAAAAATAAAAGATGAGTTATTAGTCTTTGATTAAAATTTGTGTTGATTAAAAAATGTTTGAGTATCAAATATCGAATATCCAGACACAAAAGTTTCTTTATATTTAATACACGAAACCAAATTATATGTTTACTCGATGTAACTTACCCACTAATTCACCATAATATTTCTAATATAGAATCTTGTACACCATATCAATTTTAAAACTCAAGTTTTGTAAGATTCTTTATAAATATCTTAAATTGAAGACTTGAGTCTTAAAAATAGAAAGTATTTAATTATATAACTAAAGTAATAATATTTTAAGTTGTAATATTGAACTACAAAAAAGAAAAATTATAAAACAAGATATTATAATTGAAATCAAATAATTATGAAGTTTTATAATACTCTGATATTAAGATACTCTTCTAAGATACTTATGTGAAGTTTTATTTTAATTTGAATAAATTTAATTATGTTAGATACTTTTTTTAAATGCTCTTGTAAATCTCATTCAAGTAATAACATATGATAAGAGTCACAATTTTATAATTTATTATTTATATTTCAATCTTTTAAAACTAACAAAAACAATTACGTTATATAATTAAATATTTTTAATAAAAATATATTGTTTGAGAATTGAATACCACAAGAAATAGGTCCAATGCAAACTTATAGAGATTGAGTAAAATTCACGTTTTCAGTGTAGCTTTTCCATTATCTATACTTATTTATAGTTTCTCCGTTTCAGTTCAGATTAACGTGCTTATGGATGATAAGTTTGTCAAATGTGACAGTCAAACACGCAAACATGACATCATAGATTTAGTTATCAAGTTTTGTCACATTGTCTTTTAAATCGTATAAATTAAAAAATTTGTTAAATAGTGTAAAAAAAGAAAATGGATCCAATTGATGTTATAGTAATCTTGAAATTGTGTGAGCCATGGAGTTTATATTCTTTTTTGGATTTTTAGATTTTTGGTGTTGTTTTTCTGTTATTTTCAAAATATCTTAATTTTAATATATTAAAATTTTTAATATATTTTAATATATTAATAACACCAAATATTTAACAAATAATTCAATTAGAATTATTTGTAAGATATCTCCTTCTTAGAAATGACAGAGTCACAACGGATAATAAAACAAGACATATAAAGAAGAAAAAGCGTTACAACAAGGCATTAATATAAAATACTGTGACTAGTGTATTTGGTGAAGCAGTGGATAAAGACTTCTGATTGATTCCAGCTGTTTTTTCAAGAATGATTTTTAAATTGCTAAATGTGATTGAGATATATGGTGAAATTAATCTTTAATATAATCTCATATTAAAATGCAAGTTTTAAAGTAGGGAGGGAAAGAAAGAGTTGTGTAAGCTAAAATAATCAATATTAAGTTACTATTTTTAACTAATATTCGCGAGTAATTTACTAGTAGCATGATAAGTTTGTTACTAGTTTTTAGCCATACATTTTTAAAGAATAAAAAACGAAAAAATAAAGTTATTAGTAGAAAAATATCAATGATGAAAGAAATTATTTAGAATATAATTTTATAAATTTTTGCTTTTATTTAAATTATATAGTTAATGTTTTTAAGAGATAAATTTTGTTTAAACTTTACATCGAAACTTATTAAAAAATTAATCTCAGTCATACAAATATTTTATCATGCAATATTATTTAACTTATATTTTTTAAGATTAAATAATTATTTTTTAATAATCTTATTTAAAATTTGAATATATATAGATAGATAGAAATAGATATAGATATATATCCACGTATATAAAATCATTTGTAGGTGTTTTTAAGGTGGGTATTCTAAAGATAATAGAACAATTTTGAAAGCGGATTGTCATCCTAGTTTAGAGTTTATTTTAAAATTGCTTTATTGCCAAAAGAAAGTTGATTTTGAAATTACAAATTATGGCCAAAAACTTGGCTGTATAATTTTCATGAAATATTTATTTAAGAGTAAATAAAAGACTTCCTTAAATTAGATGGTAAAATGGATCGGGTTAATGTCCCTTCTATTTAGTCCGTCAGTTTATTTTTTATTTAAAATAAAAATAAAAAAGTAGTTAAAATTTATATTTCTGTATTTAATGGTTTAAATGATGTAAACATAACTTAAATACTTAAAATGTAAATTTTAAATATTAATTATAATAAAGTAACTTAATATTTAAATACAATAATTTTCTTAAATTGTCTAAAAATAATAATTAACCAATTAAAGGTTTAAAAATACATAATTAAGTGTGTATATATATAATTATAAAAAAAATAATTATAAAAAAATCAGTAGACTAGTCATCTTTTAGTATAATGGGGTGGATCAACATTTTCAACCCCCATACCAATAATGAATTAACCCGCTTCACTGTATTTTTTACTGTATAATGATCGTTCGGATGAAAACTATTCTCATCTTGATAAAAAATAAGTTATTTAGTGTCTTATTTTATCCAAAATTTATCTTAAAACGTGTTTTATTTAATATGATGAAAAGTTTGACACATCCAAAAATATGTTGACGATAGTTTATAAAGTATTTGTGTTTTTATTTTGCAAAAGCTTTTTCTTATAATGAAACGGTGATATAATTAGTAGATATTAAAATCAACAATAGTAAACAATGATCTAAATAATATTAATTTTAGTCTAATATACAAAATTACTGGAATAAGTTGTGTCATAATATAATATCTACATTGCATCTCGAGTGCTTATCCTTAAGGGTACTAGTTTAAAAGATCGGAGACGGGTTGTGTAACAAAATCTGAAGGCTACATTTGATCTTTCTATTGAGAAAAATGTTCTTACAATACCAGATTGACTTTATAAAATCTTTGCTTAAGTGAGTTTCCTAGTTCTATAAATTCAGTATTGGATTAGGTTTGGTTTTCAATACTGATTTTAGATTTAATTTGGTATTCGATTTTGATCTTTGTTTCAGCTTTGGAATAGGATATCTACGATGATACTTTGATGCATAATTTAGTTTTATATAATGATGAGTGTTTAAAATAAAATGTTTCAAAAATTCCTCGTAACTTGGGGGTAATAACATGGTTTCGTTGCCTTCCAATTTCTGTTTCATTCTGGTATTTTCGATTATGAGGACGTATATTTTTTTAGCACTTTCCTCCTCTTTAGTGTTTTTATTTTTCTTTGTAATTCCATTTTATCTACATGGTTGTCTTCAGTTTAGTTCCAAAATGAGCGTCAAAATATTTTTACAAAACTAGATTGACTTTATAAAATTGTTAGTTAACTGAAACTTCTAATTCTCAGTGATAATCTTCTTTTATGATTTTAATCTCAAATTTAGTCTAGTCCTCAATCTTAGTATCACATTCAATGTGATCCTCGATTCTAAACCTTCAAAATAAGATACTTATAATAAATTCACAATTGGTTAGTATTATAATTATAACTATTCATAATAAAATGTTCTATCAGAAGTGGATTCTGATATGTTCTAAAAAAATCCTACTACTTCAGAATATATATATTCATGAACTTATACGTATAGAAATCTATTAATTGTAGTTTAAAGTACATGTAGGCGCAATGTTATTTACTTAACGTATTTAATTACTAGTAAGAACACAAATCATTTGAGGATGTCAAAATCATGTTATATGTTTATACAGTGTAGATATGATGATGACTTTAACCTTATCCATACGTGTTTAGGTAGATTAAGATGATTTCGGCCTTTATGATTACAACAAGAATAGTATAATTGAGTGTGACGAGACTAGATGCTTCTTAATAATGTCACTATTTAATAGTGTTTACATAATTGTCATTTCTGTATGGATTTAAAATCCAAAGAAAAAGGAAGTTTGACTATAAAGTCTTCGAATATTGAATTACCATGCACCTTCCCCTGACTTTATGTTTGACTATTTGTTATTAGTGATTTTTAAGAATTAAATTAATAAAATAAAATATTATTGACGACAGAAATGTTAATAATAAATAATTATTTAAAATCTGATATGATTTTATCTACTTTATAGTAAAATTTATTTGAATTTGTTTTTTTGAAATACTAATTTTATTTAAATTATATTTTATTAATTTTTTTAATAATTTTATTAAAATTGGAAAAATTCAGTAATATTCATAAATATCTGTAAATAATAAGGAAATGTCTTTAGTAGGTGCTACTCACTTCTCATACTCCCGCTATCAAATATAAACTACATAATCAATAACATTATTCTTTTTAATAGATGGACTTGGAATTCTAAATAATATATTTTAATATTTACTGTTACAAATTATTTAGTGTTAGAAAAGTAATTATTAATATTGTATAATTTTTTTGAGTTGGAATTTTAAATAACATACATTACAAATAGTCTGTCATAGATGAGATCATTTTAACTCCTAACTTAATAATTATAAATTGAGATGTTTTTAGTTATGACTTAACAATTTTGAACTGAGATGTTTCTAACTATTACTTAATAAATTAATAAATATAAATCAAGATGTTTTCAATTAAGTATGAGTTGAACTAATCTCTAAACCATTTTATATTATTTTTATTTTTTCTCTAAGTATAATCACATTATATATATGAGAGTAACAATATAGGAAATCACCACAAAAGATAGAAAGACTATAAAGAAATATATGTTTTTTACTTACTTGAAATTCTAAATAAAAAGTATATTTTAGTATTTATAGTCACAAATTATTTAGTATTAAAAAGTAATTATTAATAAAAAAATAATATTTTGACAATTATAGTAACCACGTAACAATCTATTTTTAAGGATATTATAATCATTATAAAAGTAAAATTTTGTATTTATAAAGAAATAGATAATGAAGAATAAAATGATAGTTTTAAAAATTTGTTGGATGTAAAAGTATCACAACCCTAACTTTTTGAATTGGAATTTCAAATAGTATATTTTAGTTGTTATGGTTATTCTGTTATATATGAGATATTTCTAGCCATTACTCAATAATTATGGACTGAGATGTTTCCAGCCATGTCTTAACAACTGTGGATCGAGATGTTTTCAGCTATAACTCAACAAATGTGGATCAAGATACTTGAAGTTATAAGATACTGTTATTTTGTTCTGTTCCAATCTACCTGTATTACTGTTACTGACCTGAGTATCGAAATGTCTGCAGGACTCTCTCTCGAAACTGAAAAACATTTGAAGAAACATTAGAAACGTGTATAGAGCCTATAAATTATAAAAAACAACTGAATATTTAGTGATTGTGAGAGTTAATCAGTCTTAAAAAAACAACAATTATTAATATTATAAACAATTTAGTGTGATAACCTTCTCCTTATCAAATATAAATTATTTTTTTACTAATTTAAATATATAACTACATTAGATACCCACATATTAAAGTTTGAAATAATTTTTCATCGTAAATAATACTTGCGTTCTACATATTCGATCTCCTATTAAAAAAATCCTTTAATTTTTGTTCAAATTTAATTTGTAATAATATTTTTAGGTTCAGAGTGCATTTAAATCAAAATAAAATAAAACACATATAAATTTGTAACCAAGATTCCAGAAGCAAATGCAAATCCAATAAGCACACTACTTTACTCTTTTAATTTTCTATGAAAATAATGTACTACTACTTTCTCACCTGGATTTGCTATCATTGCATGGGCCAGAAAAATATCCAAACTTTTTAAGGAGTTTTTTTTTACATAAAGTTTGACACTGTTTCATGATTAAATATTAACAAGTTTCAAAGAAATGTATATAAAATTATTTTAACCAACTATAAAAGATAAAATTTAGTCGCTATATTTTTTAAATAATAAAGATATATAAGAAAATAACTTAAGAGATAATTTTAGTTATTATTTCTAGGACATCTTTAAAATTATTTTAAAGTAATTTCTAGAGACAAAATTATAATCATGAACACATGTTAATCACTATGTACTAACAATAAAGTGCACAAAATTAGTAGACTGTGTAGACTTTTTAAGTATGCTAACTAAGACTTACTTTGTAATATATTTTTTTTGAGAGTAGGAGTATCTTTAAGAAGGTAGTCATATTTATGAGTGAAAAAACAGTTTAAATATTTGATATGCACAAAAAATTAATTTCCATGTCATTGGTTTAATTGAAATCATCCTGGCACGTAACTCACGCGATCCAAAAAGTCACGCACTTTCTCAATATTCTTGTATTTTTCTAAACTCTATTTAATAAGATTACTGTACAATACTTAAAAAAACATTTAATATGAAGTTTAAATTATTAGTTTATGAAAACATAATAATTATATTTAATATTTAAATAGGGGCATGTATGGAAATAAATTAACAAGACTTGAAAATAAAATTAAGGAAGTAAAGAGTATTCTAAGAATGTGTTTTAAGATACACATTATAAAACTAGGTATTTGTGGCGGAAAATAATGCTTTACACATAAATCATATAAGAAGAGTACAAAGGACCTGTTTGGCTCCCGATAAACGCGTTCTCGGTGGATGCACCATTACGCTTATTGCTAACTTCCCTAACACCCAAACTTCACGGATTTCACTCAAACAAGTACAAAAACCTCTCTATTAACACCACCCGATCAGAAATATTTATTAGATGTTATTTCCATATCAAGTATTTTGAGATATAATTATTAGCATTTTAAGATAGAATTGTTAGAGTTATTGTGATTGTTCTTAAAAGTTATATCAACTTCTACATATAAGAATGTTAGGTTTTCTATATATGAGTTTAATGTTTCTATCTTAAATATATTGAGATAATATAATTATAATCATTCATCATATTTAAGAGAATAAAAATACATTTAAATTGAGTTCAATATCAAATCCTAAGCTTATGAAAATATTAAATACCAAAATAATAGAAACATTTTCAAGTAACTAGGAAAAGACAATCTTTTTTTTAAACTTTAAAGAAAATAAGATTTTTCCTCTCTTTAATGTTAAAGGAAAAGAAAAGAAAAAAAGTACTTCCATATTAACATTTATCTAAATCTATTCTCGTTAATTTAAAGATGAACGAAGTCTTATTTATACATCTCCGTTACTTTCCTTATCCTAAGAATATGAGACTAAAAGCAAAGCAATAATGCAAATACAGCTGAACAATAGAACAAAACCCGGTAGTTGTAATTATAATTTGAATTTTTATTCCTTTCAAAATAATGATTTTTTTTTCTATTAAATATCCCTGTCGTACTGATAATACAATTTTCTGTTCAAATATGCTCTCTTTCCACATGTTTTATTATTTTCCCACTTCTCTCGTTTTGACACAATATTTTTCTTTTTAATTATTTCTGGTTTTGTTTTTATCATAATCGACAATATCTAAAAGAAAACCACGACACACCTAACAAGGGTAGCCAATGCATTACCTAATTCAATTCAAATTTTTATAAACTTTTTCTTTCTTTTATATTTGTTGTTCGCATTCATCCACGAAAAACGGAGTTACACTAAATAGATCGTTGGACGTATATTCCACCGACCATTTTTGGAAAAAGAAAAAAAGTAGATAAATTATTTTATATAAATATATTTATTTAACACCCCAAAGAAGCAACCAAGAGCCACGGAACTTCACAACGAGCAAGGCTATTCCAGTCATTTCACATTCAACCACGCACGTGTCCAACGCCCACAGCGAGTACTCTTTGCCCCACGCGCTCGAGTCTCCTCGTTAATAAATATTGTTATAGTCAAATATTATGGGACTTTGTTTTTGTTTAAAAAAAGAAAAAAAAAAGAAAAAGAAAAACTTGATTTTTCACAAGTTTAACACAAACTGCATCTAATAAATACAACACAAGGCTCCATTACTGTGATAACTGTACTTTCTGAGAGCTGAAGAAAGGAACTGAAGAAGAAAAGAAGAAAGAAGAAGGTTGTAAGATGAGAACAAGCAACCACCTGATCGGTGTGCTGAACTTCCTAACGTTCCTGTTGTCGGTTCCGATCCTAGGTGGTGGGATATGGCTGAGCAGCAGAGCGAACAACACGGACTGTCTGAAGTTCCTGCAGTGGCCGTTGATCGTGATCGGAGTGAGCATCATGGTGGTGTCGCTGGCGGGGTTCGCCGGGGCCTGTTACCGGAACACGTTCCTGATGCGGCTGTACCTGGTGGTGATGTTCGTGGTGATTGCGGTGCTGATCGGGTTCATCATATTCGCGTACGTGGTGACGGACAAAGGGTCGGGTCGGAGGGTGATGAACCGGGCGTATTTGGAGTACAGCTTGGAGGACTATTCGGGGTGGTTGGAGGAGCGCGTGGCCAGTGATAGCTACTGGGGGAAGATTGCCTCATGCATTAGGGATTCTAAAGTGTGTGCGAAGATGGGGAGAACCATTAATGGAGTTCCTGAAACTGCTGAAATGTTCTACCTCAGACAACTCACTCCTATTCAGGTATATATGCATTAGTCATCACATTTTTCTTGTTTTTTTCTTCAATAACGTGATTTGATTTTTTTTTTTCCATAATATTCATTCGATCGTTGTTTTTGAACTGAGAAAACAAGGAAAGTGCTTGGAGATTATTATTTGGTTTGGTTTTTTTGAATTTTGAAAGGTTTTCTTCACTGTTTTGGGAATGGTTGTTGGAGAAGGAATTGCAGTTATTTACTTTCTGTTTGGTTGTTGGTAGTACAAGTTTTCCTCTGACTCACCAGGAAAAAAATCAACTTGGAAGTAATATTAAAAAAAAAGGTGGTATTATAGAGATTGTAAGAAATGATTTATAATATAATTAACGTTAAAGTTGACGTAAGGAAGTGCCGTTGGAATTTTATTTTTTTTTAGGTTAAATTTTGTAGTAAATGTTGAATCAAATGGATGTTGGAATACCTAAAAAAATCTTTTAATTAATGCTATTTCGATTTTATTAAGTTAATATTATCCAAGATCGATTTAGATCAATGATTGTGGTTGGGATTAAAGACGACTTTTTTCTTGTATTTTTTTTGGGGAGGTTTTTGTTTAGTGGTTTGAAAGAAAGTATGGGTGTGTAGTGAAACAAGGTTGAAGTAAAGGAAGTGCATGTGTTGATTAAATGAGTAGATCTATCTCACTCTGCAAGAAACCCTGCGGCATGTGGGGTGATGGGTTTTCATTCGTCAATTCCCGGAAGTTATGGTTGTCTGTCGAATTCATTGCACCCTAAACAAATGGGGACAAATAAAAATGAAAATGATACAAATACACTGTTGGTTAGATATTTATTATGCATATACTTTTTTTTTTCTGTTTCTCGTTATTTTAATCATATCATATATTTTATAAAACTATTTTCCTTTAGATATAAGTTGATTATTTTAGGTGTTTATAATTTTTTTTATTTTTTTTATTTTTTTTATTTTTTTATTTATAAAAGAAGAAAGAAAATATAGCATCATATGGTGATAATTGATGAACTTTGTTTTGGAAAGGGGCGGCTTCATCACTACTGGATACCAAATGTGTCATGGTCACATGTTTAGCTTTGATTTTTACATAATTGTCTATACTCTATAGTGTAACATCATATGAAGAGTGATAATGTTATATAACATCATGCCACGAAGGGATTTTTCTTATGGAGACCATTGAACAGGCTTGTGATGTGTCATTGGTAGGGCCGTTTTAAGGGGAGCCCATGTTGCTAATAAGTAATAGATTATGGGACTGATCAACGACATTCATTAAACATAATCATGGTACCAAAGAATTGTAGTTTGTTATAATTGCTTAAATTTGAATCGAGGAAATGATTTCAAAGAACTATATAATATCATTTATCATGAAATAATACAGTTCTTAACTTTTTATCACGGGGCCTGAAACGTGTTGGAATTTGAAACTAGTGAGGGGCTTAATGGTATTATCAGATTCCTAACCTTTTTTTCTCTTTCTTGCTAATTAAGCATTGCATAGTGAGTTAGAATTATTGCCATCTTCTGCATTTCTACTTAGGCTTCATTTACACATGTAAACGTTTTTGGCTGGGCCAAGCATGATGGGTACATGTAACCTAACTACTTGTCGCTTTCTCCTTTTTACAAGCTCCCCCAACTCACATAAGAATGTTCTAGGATACTTTTTAAACTTTTGATGATTTTATCTTTTAGGTGGGAGTGGGATATACTTTCTCTTTTTGGTTTCCTTGTGTAGTACATATATTTTAGAATCTTGGGATGACAAAATCGTAGAAGATGAACTCAAGACCATTTTTATACACCCCAACTATCATTCAATAATGGAATTTGTACAATGCTTTTTTAGATATTAAATTGCTTAATTGTAGTGATCTATAATTGACACTATACTGTGGAACATTATTGGTAAAGATATGTAGGTAATGCCTACCTTTACTTATACGGTCAATAGTTTTATGATTTATTAAGGTTTTGACTTCAACATGTTGATTTCTTATGTTGTACTGCCTGATATTTTGATCTTTTAGAATATCTCCACAGTTTCCTTATCTAAATTATGTTTCGTGTGTTGCTCTAATTGGTACATGGGACACTGACAATTTTGGTCTCAGAGGCTGGTGCCTGGTCCGTATGTTATCCATGTCTCTAAACAAAGCAACTTTTTAGTGCATGCTCATACCATAATATTTTTCTAGGGGAAAGAAAAAGGGTAATTATACATCAACTGCCACGCGGAACAAACGATAAAGACAAAATCAGAATCTCTTCTTTTTCAAAACACAAAATATTCAGGCAACTATTTTCACAAACTTAGCACAGGACAGCAGGTGGGGTGGTAGTTTCAAGCTTCTATTTGTTCAAAGAAGTCCTGTATACAGCATGGCATTACCCCATGCTGCATAAAAAACTTAGATGCAGTTAGAAGCATAAATTTTCATTATTTTCTATAATATTTGTCAAATAAAGCAAGACTATAATAGCTTTTTTTACTAAAAACACTTTTGATTTCTAATCTTGCTTTTTTATTCCATTAAGTTTTCATAGTTTTAAGTTTTTTTGTTTACTGGTCTTTAAAGGGTTAGATCATGTTTGTCTTTGTGTCAGGAGCAAATCATACTGAATTTGATAACATGTGATAAACAAGAATGGGGTGCTTGACTAGAAGAGTAAAAAATAGGAGAGGAAAAGCTGACCAAAATACCAATACAAATTTAATGAAGACACTTTAAGATACTAAATTGAAATTTGTTAAAACTAAAAGTTCAAAATTAAGAAAATAAGATAAGAGACTGGAAAGGTATGTAAACTTTTTTTTTTTAAATTTATTTTTGGTCTCAAACGAAAATGACCTTAATATTTTGTTGCTAAACCTATTTGCCATGCAGCAGTTGACTGAAGCAATGTTCTGTTTTGTGTGTTACAGTCTGGTTGCTGCAAGCCCCCCACAGAATGTGGCTATGTCTATCAGAATGAGACTGTGTGGAACCTAGGATCAGGACTGATGGGAGGCAATGCAGATTGCACAAGGTGGAGCAATGACCAAGAACAGCTCTGCTATGCCTGTGATTCCTGCAAGGCTGGAGTTCTGGCAAGTCTGAAGAAGAGTTGGAGGAAGGTCTCAGTGATCAACATTGTTGTTATGATCCTCCTTGTGATTGTTTACATAGTTGCTTATGCAGCATATAGGAACAACAAGAGGATGGATAATGATGAACCCTATGGTGAAGCCAGGATGACAAAGGCACAACCTAGTGCCTTTCATCTTTAGTGGCACTATTTGTAAGCCAAAACTGTGTTAGGATTTTGAGCCTTTTTTTTTTCCTTTGTAGCTAAGTTGCTATCTCATGGTTTTGTGTCAAACATGAATTTGGTTTTAATATTAAAGAATGAATGTATTTAATTATTATATTTGCTTTCTATGGAAGATACTAATTTTGTAATGTTTGATTAGTAGTGATAGATTTGTAAATTTAGAGAAAATATCTTAGATTTTATTTGGATGAGATGATGGAAAATGAGAGGCTGAACAAACAATAAAGAAAATTAAATTAGAATTCAGATTGTGTTTAAATTAGGTGAAATAAATAAATAAGTACAAATAATTAAGACTAATCCAGTGAGCCCAAGAAATTGCTAGTTATTATAAATGGGAGCAGAATGCATGCGACTATTGTACCATGAAATTAATTAATTTTTTTATTTTGATTTAGAAATATACTCTGTACTAATAATTTAAGTTATATTTATGTACCATACCATTGGCTGAATTTAAACTCATGAAGAAAACTAGTTTTGTCTCTATCTAATTAGCAGCACAGTAAAAGTGCCCTAATTTATTGGCAATATGCAATCAATGTTTTTTTTTAATGATTTTATGTTAAGGAAAGAAGTAGTTAGTTCTGTTGAACTTTCCATTTTTTTTTTATAAAATTTTGTTAAAACACATCTTTAAATTTTATTCTGTTTTCGGCACCATAAAATTTATTTTTAATTCAATTAGTTTTTAACCTTTACCAAAAACTTTATTTTAATTGATGTTAAATTTATAAATTTTACAACCGATTCTAATTATCAAGCTAGAGTTATAATTTATTTTAAATACCAATTATTTATTAAATTTTCAATTTATTTTTAAATTTATTTTTTATATATAAAAGATATAATAAAAAAGTGAATTTAGAAAAAAAGTAAAAATAAGAACACCAAAAGTCTTCATTTATGTGTTTAATTCTAAAATTTGTTATGTTTTTAATAATGTTAGGACAAATTATTTATATAAACAAAAAACCAATACATGACTATGATTTGAAATAAAGAAATCATTACCTTTTCTTATTTGCAATCCTAATTTAATATAAAACACTATTTATAAAGAGGTAATTTTAGAAATTAATTCATAAGAATTTAATATTAAAGTGTAAAATAATAAAAATAAATAATAAAGCGGAGTGAAATTAAAAGGTGATGGTACTTTGTAAGTAAGATAAATTCTAAAGTTGAATGATTAAAAGAAAAAAGAGTTTAAGGTCTTTATTTATAAAAGAGGTAAAATTATAGAAGGTTAAATATTTTTTTCTTTTATTAATCTTCTCAATTAAAGGATGCAAATATTAATATATTACTCGAGTGAAATAGAATAGAGTTTACATAACGTGCTCGAATTTTCACTCGTTGCTTTAGAGTTAAACCTATAAGTACTTTTATAAGTATTATGAGAGTTTGGAAGATTTGTTTATTTTTATCCGATAGCACCTCTTTATAAAATTTTCAACAAAAAAAAAAAAAAAATAAAAAAATTTTTTTTTTATTTAAAAATTTTAAAAAATAATTTATAAAAAAACCATTTTTAAAAAAAAAAAAAATATTATAAATAAAAAAATAATTAATTTTTTTTATATTTTTAAAAATTATAATAAAATTTTGAAAAATTTTTTTTTTTTTACCCAAAACCCCTTTTTTTAAAAATTTAAAAAAAAAAAAAAAAAAAAATCAAAGAATTTTTCTTTTATTTAGTAATTTTATAATATGATTTATAACGACACCCATTTTAAAAAAAAAAAAAATGTTGAGAACTAAAACAGAAATAAATTCATTCACACTCTTAAAATATTTATTATTATTTTTGTTCACCCTTTTTTTACACAAGTTAAAGCTTTATTATTATTTATTATTATTTTTCTTTCATTTGCATCTCGATTTATAATATTAATTATTTTATTACTTTTAACATTATACTTCAAGGTATTAATAATAAACGATCCATTAATTTTATTTTTGTTATTATTCAGGATTAAAAGAGAACTGAAAACTGAGAGAGAAAGTTTTAATTTTGGGTGAAGAATTGAGTTTGACTACTGCTGCTGTCATGCAATTGCACCCTTTCCTCTTTCAGCATCATGTTTTATTTGCATTATATGGATATTCTTATACACTTTGCATCGTATGAATTAGATAGTCTCAAATATTCAAGTATTCATAGTTTCATTCTCCACAATGTGTGAAAATTTGTTTCTGAATGACCAATTAAGAAAGGGAAGTAAATCTTTCATTTTCCACTCTCTCTTTTCTTTTATCTCTATGAAGTTTACCTTAGGGATGCATCTGCTACTGGCTGCTGATATTGCTGCATGATTATGGTATCATAAGTATATGAAATTAAGCCTTTATCAATGAAACTTTAAGTGTAGTTTAAGGCACCTAATCTAATCTAGAAGCTTGATACGTGCTAAATTTAATTTGACTGTGCTCTAGAATGCACTTATATGTGAAAATAACTGGCCCCATTTATTGAAAGAAGTGTCAATTATTTTGCGGGTGCTTTTTTATTTCAGAAAGTTTAATTTGATACAGTTTCTACAGATTTTGACACTAGTGATCCTTTATGCTTTGAACTTTCACCACCCAAAATGGTTTTGAACATCATTTAATTTGGACAGGCCTGGTGGAATCATTGTACTGGTCAGCGTGTGCAAGTGGGGTTGGTCTTGCATGCATTTGGGGAACATTTATCATCATTTCACATAGATGCTGTTGATGAAAGGGAGAGAAAGGTTCATAGCAATTCTTAAAGAATGAAAGACCCGACAATCTTAGGAGTGAATCAGGTGTAGTAATTCTTGCAACAGAAATAGGATATCCAGTTATTTTTCACCTTTCGTACATTTTGGGTGTTGGTCAATTGAAATTATAACTAATGGTCATAAACTTGTGACTTGCATTGAAAATGATGTCAGAGGTGGATCCAGAATGTCCTGCATTAATGATTTTTTAGGAATTCTTGTGTAGCATTTGGATTCATGTTTGTTGATGCAGTTGCCGAGTCACAATAAAGCAATGTGGTCACTAGTTCTTGCTGGGATAATGGAGCACATTGAGCAGGTTGGAGTACATTCTGGTAACTATGCTTGATAAATTTTCACAAGAACAGTTTCATCCTCTTGCTTGAAGAGTATTAGGACATTGACTTGTAAGTTGCCAACAACAAGAAATAACTTCATCAAGTGAGGTATTTCTGCTTGTGACCAACCCTCAAGCTTCTTCTACAGTTTCATTGGTATCAAAAGCAATTGGGCACCAATTGTTTATATATATGCTTCCCTTTTCCTGCATGGAAAAACTCTTTATGAGATGCATTTTACACAAGAGGTTAATTCACAATTTTTGTCAGTCAAGGAAGCAGTTTTTTCTTGTGAAGTTCTCCCCTAGGTTGTGATGAGAATCTAAGCGCTGAGATGCAAAATGCTGGTGAGATTAAGGGTTTTGAGTTTTTTACTCTAGGTGAAATACTTCATTTACTGTGTTTCTTAGCTTGAATGACTCAATGAAGCCTTATTAAGAAGATTGCTACGGCCTTTTGTTGAAATTGGATTTCAGATTGTTTCTAATGTGACACTTAGAATGAGAAAACACTCTTTGTCTGGCTCATAATGGTTAATGAAGCAATGTCAATTGTATCAGAATGATTGGTCTTCACTCTTCAGGAATTCATTGAAGACAAGAGTTCAAATAGTGACAACATTTGCAGACAGCCTCATTCTCCTTGAATTGGCAAGGTGATAGATAACAGTTGTAGGCATCTGCGTTCATCTTTGCATATGGTACAGGTTATATGTGCTATTGCAGGTCTTTTGGCTTCCAAAAGTTCAGTTCCTGAAATTTCTTCTACATATATAAAAGATGAATTATATGACAGTAATTTTAGTCTTTTAGATGATGCATGCAGCATAATTAGAGCTTAACTAACGTGCTCAAAATTTATGTTTGTGGCCTTTATTAGTGAGTTATCAATTACCATCTACATTTTGTTTTGCCATGAAGTGAAAAAATTTAAATTGCAAAACAATCTTCTATTATGTTTCATTTTGGATTTCCCTCCATCAAGCATGTAAGATATGGTCATATCTTTAACATCTTTGGGTTTGTTCACTGACTGGTTCGTAAGCATGGTATATACTATTTTGTGAGGTTGTATAATTTTCTAGACAGATAGAGTTGCAGATGATTTGGATGTGACATTTGTGGAGTAAAATTGACCAGAAAGAAATATGAAAGGCCATGCAGTGTATATATCCTTATCCCTGATCTAGCACTTCAAGTTTAAAATCTTGAAATTTTGACTGGTAATAACCATTTCAAGTTTAAAAAGTCTTGGGACTCAAATTGGATGCTACTGTTTATGTACAAAGTTGTTATAGCATTCACATCTCACCCAGTCAAGTTCCTTAAACCAAGCACAGTATTTTATAGCAATCCAACCATTTATATATTGATTATTTAATTTAAGTGCATAACACACTCCAATGTTAATTTTTCCTTACATTTGCATATTGTGTGAACCCTGTCTTCTTAAGATGAATAGACTAAACCAGTCAACATTCATAAACAAAGACATCATCACTGTATATTGAAAAATCACACAAATTTTTGTGCTACTGGCTAGCTTATTTCTTATTGATTGTTTAGTCTACCTAATCTAATTGGCAATTACTCTGTTTCTAATGGTCATTGTTGAATTAAGACAAACGTCATTCTACAACAGGGTTTTGATTTTGTATTTTGCGGTGAACATTGACGACTTTAGGCTTGAGTTGAGGTACCAATTAACAACCTTGTCTGGACCTTGAATGTTGGCTAAACTTTACCAGAATTCTAATTTAGTGACTGATTTGCAAATGGAAAAAATAGTTAAAGATAAATTAAGACTGTTGTACGTAGTATCACTTATTGTTTAGATTATGTTGGTTAAGTTATAATCGAAATATAATGTTTAAACTTTCTTAAGTGAAAAGAGATATATTCTGACTATTAGTTATAATTTTTAGTTAATAATAAATACTCGACTTAATAATTGATATCAGAACTAAAATTACGAATTCAATATCAATATCTAGTAAAACAATTACTTTGAAATTATAGGTTCAAATCATAATATTATTATTATATCTATAAAAATATCAGTCCAGGTACTCATAGATACGTTCAAATACTTTTTTACTCTCGTTTCATGTGTTGTGAATTGTGTTTCCAACCAATATAAATTTCTAAAATGACATAAGAAAATGTTTCAAGATTTCAAATTAGCCGCTGTAGAAATATGATGGATTAATCAAATAGTTCCACATACATAAATGGTCAGTGTTGAATCCAAAATCAAATCATTCAAATACTATAAAAGTTCAATTTAAAAAAAAAATAAAATTCTCAGCTAGACTTCATTTGCTTCTAGATCAAATTAGGTTAGTACAAGACAAATTCTTAGAACAGAGGTAGACCAAGTCCACCAAATACAGAAAATGATAGGTTGAAGCATCTCATGAAAAATGGTAACACAATGACTAATCAATACTGCCAACTTAACTCTGTTCACCAACATGACAAAAATTTAGCGTTCCAAAAACAAGATTATATGAAATTGAGAGATAAACCAAGATTATATGAAATTGAGAGAGAAAACTGATGCATGAAAACATGTATAAAAGTCCTTATTAGAAAACATCTCAAATTGAGTAGAGAACTTGTAGTAATTTGGCACTTATCTCGTGGTTCTACCCTGGAGTGCGTGGACTTAAACTTGTGTTTCTAGAGCACTATGAATTTGGAGGCAGAAACTAGATTCGTTCTATAGTGACAACATTAATTGTAGAAATGACCTAGGAACTATATGAATATGTAATTAACTACTGTGATACACCATTAATAAATTAATGTAAAAAAATATAGCATGTCACTGCGAAATTAAGGTACAATAAAACACAAAATTAACATAGTATTGAGATGTATAACTATTGTCTGTTATGTTAAACAAACTCCTGAATTAAAGCTTTGTAATAAAAAAAAGGTGTAATTATTTTTGTACTAAAATAAGAAATAATTTTTTTTCAAAATACATTAATTATTGAAAATATAATACAATATTTTTTTTTGGAAATTTACATATTTGAAAATCGTTTTTTTTAGTTAGTATCTGAAACTCATTTTAAATCTCAAATAAATATTCAATGGACCCACTTCAAAAAGGTAAATTTCTCTTACTAGCTTTTACTTTCCATTTACATATTTAAATATAAGTCCTCACTAAAAAAATAATTAAGTTGTTTTCTACCTAAGTAAACGAAGAATAAATATTCAGATGCCTTACTATATTGATTGACAAAAAAGTTAAAAAAAATCTTATTAAAGAGTGCCTTTAGCAAACTTGTCAGGAAGCATTTGTACTTAATAAACAATTTTAATTACCTAAATAAATAATAATTATCGAACTTTTAATATAATAACTTTTCCTTTTGTTAAACAATTTTAGCTTTATTTTCAATTAGCGATTAATATTTGTTGGAACAAAATAATTGAGAGATATAATCGAAAGAAACATAATGTTTTAATCCTAAATGTGTTAGTTAAAACATGGTCAAGATTTCTGTACATTAATTACAGCAATGAACTTTTTTCTTTAACCTTAAAAATCTTGTATATTTATTTCTTATCTGATCATTTATGAAATAAATAAATTAATTAATTAAAATACAACTGAGTACCTTTTTTTAAAAAATTGATAACTAAATAAAATAAATAAAAATTTTTACAATAATAACAAAAATATAAGGATTAAAAATTCGGGTGTTGGATTTTTCAGAAAAAATAAAATAAAATTCAGCATCAATGAACATTTTATAAAATGAGCCTAAACATTATTTTTAACTAAAATCTAAATCCTAAGACAATGTGTATGTGATTTTCTTCCTTATATATATATATATATTTAAGCTCATTCTTACTCATGTTAGATCAAACTCACCCATAGAATTGTAACACTTAATAATGAATAACAATCCGAATAATGTTCTTTATTTTAAACACCTGAAATTTTACTTTATCCTTTTCTTTCTATCACATCATATCACTCGTAATATTTATATATTTTTTTCATTAGATGTTATTTAATATTTGAGGCAGTTATCTATTGTTGCTGTAACCATTAAACCCTATTGCTAATCCAGAAGTATCCAACCCAAAACATTTATGATATTAAATATTGGTATATTATAAATATTATGTGGTGTTGGTGCCATGGGCAGAACATGCTAATATCCATATCTTCTACAATGTATTAATAAGAAAATGACATTTGGAAACCATTTTTTTTTTTACATTATCTTTGAAGGAGTGAACAACATCCAAATTTTTACACAATTTAAAAAATGTTAGATATTTAAGTAAGAGTTTAAATTATACATAGAATAGAAATGAAAAAGTTGAACAACGTATAAAAAAAAAATCTATAAAATTAATATTTCAAAATTTTGAGTTGAAAGTGATATCATTTTTTTGTGTGTGTCAGACTCTTGTCTCATTCTTATTTAATCTCATCAACTGATACTGATAAAGATTAGCACCATGATGATGTTTGAAGCATAGTTGTTAGTGATTCATCCCTTGAAGTTATGCGTCATGATCCTCGCACAGCAATGCGGTGCGAATAGTCAAAGTTTATGAAGATTTGGTCAAGTCTAGAGAATGTTTCTAATCACGGTCCTCTTGGCATAAAACTCACTACCCTGTGACACACGACATGCTTTTTAACTCATTTTCAGCCATGACCAACCGAAGGACTTTTCATTTATTAAGCAAGCAGAGCCATTGAGACCAACTTTTCAGTGTTGAATTTGCTAATTCAGAAGAAAACAAAGGATGAGGATGAACGACACATGTTGTAATGTTGTTGTGCTACGACCATTCAACACATCGTTTTTGGTTTATACATTCCTTGCATCGCAGGATAAGTGTTGATGATCACGAAAGCCAGTAGGGACTAGGCACTTCCAATTTTGACTACTTTTTGATGGAACACTTCATTTATAACATTTTCAAATTTAGTTAGGATATTCAACTTCACTTCTCAAATTTGTTTAATTATACCCATTTGCATGATAAGTTATTGAAAATATCAGTTTCCATTTGAATGCACTAAAGAAATCTATATAAAAAAAATGTATTATACTACCAATTCAGGGCATGGAAAAAAAAATCTGTAAAAGAAATTATATTATGATAACCCATTTAGGATATGAGAAAAAGATTATGGTTTTAAATCTTAGTGATAATTGTTAAAGTTGAGGGTACCATGAAATTTCATATTAGATAGTGTTTTGGTTTAAAGTATAATTTCAAACTTTCTTAAACTAGTAAGTTTAAGTGTCTTTTCTAGATAAGGAGGTTGTGTCATATATAGAGGAAGACTCTTGAATTATCTTGGAGTAAAATCCTAAATACCATACAATAAATTCCTAAAATAAAAAATTTAAAGTTTTAACGAATAAATTCTTGAAGCTAAAAATTTAAAGATTTAATGTTTTAGTAAACGAATATCTTTCTAAGATTGGTGTGAATTTGTTTATATATTTGTATAAGTCAATTCAAAGATGATTTATAATTCAATAATAAGATTGTTTAATTACTTCTTTTTGAAAGACTCATGTTGTAAACGATGATGATTTATTATTTAATTACTTCTTTTTGAAAGACTCAAGTTGTAAACGATGATGATTGAATTGTTAATTGGACATACTTCAAAATTTTTAGTCATGATTTCTAATCAAATTTTACGTGATCCATTTTATCATAATGGTACAGATGAAATGTGCATGAAAAATATTATATATAAAATGAACTCACAAATTTATTGTATAAAAATTTTAGATTAAAAGTTGTATATAATTTCCTGTATGAGTTTCCTCATAATTTACTAATATAAAATATATTTAATATATCTTTCTTAAGAGACTGTGACAGTAATATTAAAGTCTATTACTTTAAGAATTTATGTTAAAAAGATAGTATTCAATATATTTCCTCCAAAAATTTGACAATGACCTGTGATTTAAATTTATTTGAAATGTCTGATTCGGATATGTTTTATTTTATTTTACCTTATAAGAGAACTAATGAAATTGATTTGCTTGAACAGTAACCTAACCACCACTTCAGCATTAATATGAACATGTGTAATTAGAGTAGGAAGAAAAAAAAGGACTTGGTATAAAGTGGGAGTAAACCTTAAAGTGATGGTGGCTAATGTTCTTTTCTTAAGGTCCACACGCAAAAGAAATCTTAAGGGCTACACAGAGCAACTTAGGAAGAAAAATGTAATAAATTACAAAGGTCCAACTGCTTCCACCGCAAAGTTGAAACTTAAAAAATGAAAACTTTCTAAGTGGTGGAAAAATTAATCACTTCAAGAAGATAAGTTCGAATCCCAGTTTTAAATAATGGCTATTTAAGATTCACGTCGTGTGATGTAGATGCTCATTGTAGAATATAGAATTGGCGCCAAATATATATACAGTAATTATCAATACTTCAAAGTTCATAAATCATGAATTATGTGTAATTTGACTTGGATGTTAGGTGTATGTATTATACAGTATATTTGATGTTATTAAATTTATACAAATCATTTTTAATTGTTATATTATTTGAATTTCTTTTGAAGTAAATAAAAGTGAGTAAAATAATTATAATTTATAATTGAGTTGAGGTAATTAAGTTGAATCAGTCATTGTTTGTGTACTTGAATTGAGTTTGAAATAAAATAAAAGGGTGATATTTAATTTGGGTCAATTCAATTATTCTTTAACTGAAACAAATTTAGTTTGATCCAAGTAGTTTTAAGTCTAATTACATCATTATATATGTTTATGTTTGGTTATTAACTTTTTCACTGTTTTCAGTGTTGAAATGTGTTTTTAGAAACTTCAAACACTCATTATCAACTTTAGACATGTCATAAAGGAGTAACTTTATAAGAAGCTTCCGAATTTTGTAAAACAAGAGGTAAAAAAATTAATAACAATTTTATTTTTCACTTTTTAAGTATTATTTGCTTTGAAGCTTTCGTATTTTAGATATTATTCGTTTTAAAATTTAAAATTCTATTATAGTTTCGTTTTTAAAAAATATATCTAAAAAATAATGAATATTTAAACTGATATTAACTTCTACTTCTAAGCAACATTCGAGTCGGAAATTTTTTCACGTTAAAATTCTAGGCGTTTTTTCTAACATGACACTTCAAGAATTTTGAATTCATATTAAAATAATTTAGTTTACTAATAATTATGACAATTTTTTGTTACATGGCTATCAATGCTCAACAAGTTAAACGACCCCCAACAACTTTATCTCACCTTGTGGCCAATTAACTCTCTGCCACACACATGCAAACAAAAACATACACCCAAACAAACGTGTGCACATAATTTCCACCATATACTTATTATAAAGTTTCTGTATCAATAACCAGAGTCTTTTGTAGTAGTTGAGTGAGTAGAAACTAGAAAGCTACCCTTGTCTCTATCATGGCAACAACATACCCTAATATCATCTCAAACAAAAAGTTAATACGTATAACAAAGAAAATTGAGGGATTTGAATCAGATAAATTATAAGCAAATCAACATAACGAATTTTGTAATGTGCTATAACCAGATAACATTTTAGGTTCAAAAAGAGTTGTTATTGTTAGCCACATGTTTAGTCCACCCTACTCAAAGCTTGTGACCAACTAAACCAAAGATTTTTCTGAGGGCTGCTTTGCATTGTGTTGTCCATTATGATAAGATTCAAGGATAAGAGGGAAAAAATCGAAAACAAACAAATGTAGTAGAAATGTAGAAGGGTCTAATTTATATGTATAACTTACTTGTTATACACGTAAAATGGCTCAATTGAACGAGAGATTTAAGCACAATGGTTACAGTTAATATGTGAAAAACTGAAGTCCAAGAAAGGTGGAGAGTGAAGAGGACATGTTGATTCAAACATATACATAGGTTTGGTTTTCTAAGTATCTACAGGGGAGAGCACTTTCCACATTCCTAGACAAGTTAGGCAAACCACAAAAGATTTTGTGTGGAAAATGCAAAAGCTGGTTCCTTATGGAAGGAAATTAATTGTGGCGAATAATTTTATTTATTGTTTTGAAAATTGTTGTTGATTGAAGTAAAAGCGGGGGAAATCACAATCAGAATGTGTCTTGAAAACGGTATTTTCAAAGGGGAAGAGTTCTGATTCATACAATGAGCCAAATCCACAACACCTAACCAGAAAGTGGGAAACCACGAGCAGCCACGTTGGTTAACGAAATTCAACTGTGACATCACTTTTCCATGCCATGACATGCTTCCACCTTCTCCTTTTCCTTATAAAAAGGATTTGGATTCAGCTTCCACAAACAAACCCTCTTCTTCTTTCTCTCTCTGTGTCCTATAACACAACACACAACACAAGCAGAAACAAACAGACACAAAGGAACAAACAAGTTGAGAAACTAAGATGGAGAGCAGTGACACATACACCCCTACTTCCTCTGCCCCACTTTCTCACTCCCCCACTTCCTCTTCTTCCTCACCTCCACCACCTCCTCCCACTATTGTGATGAGCCCTTGTGCTGCATGCAAGATCTTGAGGAGAAGATGTGCTGAGAAATGTGTTCTGGCACCTTATTTCCCTCCCACTGAACCTGCCAAGTTCACCATTGCTCACCGTGTCTTTGGTGCCAGCAACATCATTAAGTTCCTACAGGTAAAGCCCACATCACCAACACCAACAATTATCACCCTTTCATAGCATATTTCTTTAAATCTAAACCAAATCAAAAACCTTTTTCAACATGGTTGTGCTGTCTGAAGTCAAGTTTCGATCTCGATTCTGTGTGATATTGTAGTACATGTTAGTTAGTTAATTTCTTTATGCATTATTAATTTTCACGAAATTAAGCAGATCATAGAGTTCCGACGAGATTTTCCTTAAGTCCACGATGAAAGGTGTTGGAAAACTCTCCATTATTGTACTGAATCACCCGACAAAGCATCATCTCTGCACACACACAAATCAACAATTGGGTTTTTTTATTTTCTTGTAACTAAAGAAATATTCACTTTTAATCTCTACAAATAATTGTTTTCTTTTGCTTCAACTTTTTACAGAAATATGTGAAGTATAATCTTTCTCCTGCAGAAAAAATCTGTCTTTTTTCATTTTTTTTATATGGGAAATACCCATAACATATTTCTGCACATGGATGAGCAAAAAGGTTTCTTTTTTGTAGATTCAAAACAAAAATTACTTTATAAGAAGTAAACATATTTGATCTTTGTGAAAATTATTCCCTACTCTAGCAGCGAAACTTGAAAAGTAAACCGTACTAGAGACTAATCACGTCAAGTTCCTGACTTTAATTGTTTTTTTCTAAGGTCAAAGAGGCCCTTTTCCTAAATAGAAGAAATGGAGCATAGTGTTATAATGCCATAACAAATGCATTTTCAACCACCTAATTTATCAAATACCTGGTAGTGGGGTCTCCAATAGTGGTGATACTTATTTAAAAATCTTCTGTATTCCAACTTTAAAAAGAAATTTGAGATCTAGAAGCAATCAACAAATACCTAATTTTAGAACCAATAAATGCTTTTGTCTGATGTATCTCTCAAGGGTAGAAAAGCTTTTTCATTTTGTCATCTAAACTTTTTTTGCATATACTTTTCAGGAACTTCCAGAGTCTCAGAGGGCTGATGCAGTGACCAGCATGGTGTATGAGGCTAGTGCAAGAATAAGAGACCCTGTTTATGGTTGTGCAGGAGCAATTTGCCACCTCCAGAAGCAAGTGAATGAACTTCAAGCACAATTGGCCAAGTCACAAGCTGAGCTTGTAACCATGCAGCTTCAGCAAGCCAATCTTGTGGCTCTAATCTGCATGGAAATGGCACAGAGTCCACAGGAATCAACACAACAATCAGTGGACAATTTCATTTCAACTCCTCACAGTGGTGGCTACCAAAGTGGCATGAACTTCTTTGAGGAGAACACTAGCCCAAACTCACTATGGGAGCCCCTTTGGACTTGAAGGAGAATCATATAAATTTTATATATAACATATACTATAGACATTCAGAAAATGTTCCAATGATTGTCTCCTAAGGAGAAGTTGAAGGAATCAATTAGAACTAATAAAAATCAATTCATGGCTAGGATTTATTAGGCTAATTTAGTTCCATGCATGAGGAAAAGAATGTGATTTGGTGCTATATCTGGTAAGAAGGTCCTGTATTCAATCCTATGAAAAATGCAATGTAGGAGATTTATTCACTTGGTAATCACTATCTCCAACTTGTTGTAACAACCAAAACATCATCATCATAGAAATAGTAGATGGTGTTTTACTCCATGTAATCTTTGAAGTTTAAGAGAAAGAAAATTGTTCTTACAAGTTTTGTGATTGTTTACTTCCTTGTCAAAGTGGTAGCTCTTGACCAATCTTGGCTTTGGATTCCTTGTTCCATAATCTAAATTTTTTGTCAAACAATAGGGAACACTACACAACATATAGAGATGCAAGATCCAACAACTACCAAGTAGCTAGGTAAGCCTCAATATGCTACCTAGTAACAAAAATAAAATAATATAAAATTATTGGTGTTTCACTTTTGCAATTTAATTGCATGTTAATGATGGTGAGGATAATAATTTGATGATAAGCAAAGGGCAAAACATGTTCCCGTAATTGGAAAACTCAACCAATTAGAGGGTAAGCTTCCGTGTCATTTGCTTTAAATAAAATATTTTATAAACACTGCCGATGCGGATAAATAAAAACAAAAATGGAAATAAACTTCTTCACAAATTAAAATTTATTTTAGTTGAAGTGAAAAGTATTTTTAAAAATTAATATAAAAGAACCTTTACGAATTAATTTTAATATAAAAAAAGTTTTCTTTTTGTTCTTTAGAAATGCTGATGAGGGAGTGTATGTTCTTGTTTTGATTACTGATGTATGGTTTGTTTTTTGGGATAGTATCTATTGGTTGTGGTTAGCCAATAAAGATCATACGATAAAATAGAGGAAATAAATTATTTAAAAAATGTTTGTTTCATTATCAAGGTGATGACTAATTCTTCCTTGGGAGTTTTCACTACCAATTTTTCTCCTTCGATAGCTTTAATATTGACCCTAACTAAAAGAAATTAGAAAAACAATTTTCGACAAGAAAAATTTCCTAAGGAAAACATGGAAAAGTAATAGGATGTGGTCCGAAAAACATTGTCTCTATTATTAAAATATGGGATTATAACGATTTTTTTTTCTATAAATATAATATAGTTTATTATTGAAGGAATACTCTTTTCCTCGCATATTATCGCTTTTTCTTTCTTAGTAACTTTTGAGTATCAATGTATCAAGGTTAATATCCCAAAAACTTTTCATATGTGCTCCTTAAGAAAAGAAAAAAAAAAAAACTACTTCTATTTTGGTGAAAATAATTTTCATTTGAAAACAATCTCCATTTTAGGATTTGTTGTCCTTGATCAACTATGAATCTACAATTATAAATGAACTCCAACACTTTATCTATACCAAGAAATCAAACATTTTATCTTAAATTCGCCAACCTTGATACATTGATAAAAGACCCTATCTTCGAAATTTTAAATTAATGATAATAACTAACACAAATAAATAAATAGCATGCTTAACATTTGTCTCAAGCTTAGGTTCAAAGTTTTATGGTATATCAAATCACTTATATATATTGTAAGGTTAAAAAATATTCAATGTGAAAAGTATTACAAAGATACAAATTTGATACGTGTTGTCACTATAGAAAAATCTTTTGAATGATCCTTACTAGACAAAGTGTCGACATAGAAACACAAATAATGTTGCATAATTCAACAGCATTAAAAGAATGTAAGAAAATAGAAGCTAAGAAATAATTTAAAGAACAATTTTATCATAAATAGTTTACAAAATTAAAATGTGAAAGTAAAAAATTGAAAACATAATAAAGAAAGTTGTGTAAAATGAATTCTTACTCATATGTATTTTAGATTATAGACTGTACCTATAATTGAATAGAAAATCATAATATATATATATATATATATATATATATATATATATATATATATAATTTTGTTTGTACCATACTAGATAAATTAAATGATTGGAAAAAGTTTAAAATTCATCACTTTATTTTATAGTGCTTTTATAATAAAAAAAACTACAAAAATGAAAAATGAATTTAACAAGACAATTCCAACAAGTAATAAAGTAATGCCAACAAGTTCCAGCACATCAATAATCTGAACTTCCATACAAAGGACAACACAACTTTAATAATCTGAACAAAATTAGTTTCACATTTGAAACTTTGAAAATGAGTACTGAAAAGTGAATTTTAAATTAAATAAAAGGAATATGGAATAGTTCGTGTCACTTTCACATGGCTAAAATTAGAATGAGTGATAATAAAAACAAAAACAAAGCACGTGCGAGTGCTGAGTTACAGTGAGGTCTCACATGTGTCTCTCGACCTTAAACGCGTTTGTTTGCGAAACTATTTTCAAATCACGTGCTCCACACGTGACCTGATCTCCAGCCATTCTCACACAAATGATTTTTAGTTTCGCCTCAAATTTTATGATGGCAGAAAATCATTATTCAATATAAATATAAATAATTTTTATATTTACTAATCATGGACAAAATATCGACACCAATTTATAGCTTAGTCCAAATAATATTATTGCATGACGCGTTTACTATATTATATATATAAAAAAGCTAATTGATATTTTCAAATTAAAATGTTTAAGAATGTATATTCAATATTTGTTATAATTTAGTGAAGAATACAAATCACAAAGAAAACTTTAAAAATAATTACAGTTTTAAAATGCATGTGCTCTACTTTAAAAGAATCACATTCTGTTTTGTGTGGGAAAAGGAAACACGTTTCTTTGAATTGACTCAAACGTGCATCGCACAGGATAAATTACATCAGAATCCTGACCAATGTAGTACTTTTCATTTATTAATATATTTTATTTAGTTCTAAAAATGTACTTAAAAGAGGAATTTTAAGACATGGAGTGTACAAAAGTAAAAGGTTAAAGTTTATGAACTCGTTGTCTAATTTCCAAAACTTGTATGCTTTAAAATGTTTTTTTTTTTCAAAATCATAATTCTTGTGCACGATACCTAGCCTGAGTTTGTTCTTCTTGACATTAATCATTTGTTGACCATATAGATTGAGTTTAATAGAATAAAAAAATAATTACATTGTCGTTAATATTTTCTTATAACCTTCTAACAAACACGGAAATATACCTTATCACGTTTATATAGTATATATAATATATAAAGTGAAAGTTTGAATATATAAAACGAGGTATTTCCACATTTTGTTATAGTAGATAATGAATTTGATTTATTAAGTTCGAGAATTCAATGTTGAATTTTCGAAATGGTTTTTTGAAAGGTCTATTAATAAGTTTTAAAATAGTTACATATAATTTTTTATAGAAAAAATAAATCTAACATCTAACACACTGTATTATCATAGAGTTTGATTTTCAAGTTAGCTTTGTAAAGATAAAATCTTACTAAAAATTAATGTATTTCTAGGTCAATTATACCTTATTCATTCTTAAATAATATACTTAAATGGAATATTCTTAAATTTTATGTGAGAATCAATGTTTTCCAACCGTTCAAAAGTTTGATCTCAATTATTAAATATATGATCAGTCATATACTTAATATGATCAGTCATATACTTAATATGTAAAAATGTTTATTAGTATACAAGCCATGTTTTGACGAAATGTTTACCAATATTTATTAGACTAACAAAAATTTATTAATCTATAATTCCCTAATCTTGAACTTATATATAAAAACTATTAATTAGATGAACAAAATATCTACCGATATATAAGTTCTAATCTCAAACATAGATAAAAAATTATTAATCAAAGTTAACAAAGATGTTTTTCACTACATGTTTTTCATTATTGTCATATGTATATGTATTGATTTTTCTTATCTTAGTATAACTATCACTATAAGAAAAAAGTTATTTAAAGACCAATTTTTAACTATCAAATGAAATGATTGCTAATTGTGACCAAAATAGTCACCAAATTAAATTTTGATTGCTAAATAATTACAAAATATGAATTTAGTGACCAATTAAGTCAATATAATTGGTATTTAACATTAGCTACCAAAGTTTTAGTGATCTATACCATTAGATTCTAAATTGGTATCTAGTTAAGTTAGAGACTAATTTAGAATTTAAAAGTGTACGTCACTAAAACTTTGGTAGTTAATGTTAGATATAAATTATCTTGACTTAATTAGTCACTAAATTCAATCATTATTTTTATTTTGTAGTTATTTAGCAACCAAAATCTAATTTGGTGACTATTTTGGTCACAATTAGCAACCATTTCATTTGGTAACTAAAAATTAGTCTCTAAATAACTTTTTTCTTATAGTGCATATACTTACTAGTATTTAGTGTGCAACATATTTGCACAAGAATAACTCCATAACCATGAATAATCTCACTTAAATATAAACTAAGATGAGACACACACCATTTTTTCATTCCCATTGAAACGTTGTCCTTCGAGGTAATAAGACCATGTTCATGATAACTCATACATGAACATGAACGTTTAGATCTAAGATTGTATTTGCATGTGCTTATCATTGACGGAGTGTCAACTTTGAAGACAATGTAAGTGATCATGCATTGATCTTGCACCATTAATTGAACTACAAAGCACATTCCTCTCTTTTTGACTTGGATACCTAAATTGGCTTCTTGTGCCCTAACTACAAGAGAACGTGTCTCGCACCATATTCCAAAAATGAGGGTCATAGTTCAAATAAAGAAAGAATAAAACCCACAAAGGAAGGCCCCATATATAGTACTTGTTTCAGTATTTTCCAACTTATATATATAAAGCTACTTTTTTTTAAAGGGTAAGAAAAAATCGTTTCCCTTAATCTATTTATCTTTAAGTTCCAACGAGTAGTGGTTCAATGATTTATGTACCCTTAGGAGGAAATTCTTAAACTCTATTGCAAGAATACAGGGTTGGAAATTATTTATTATAAGAAAATTATCCTTCAAATGGTATACGAATATTTGCCAATAATAATACAGTAATATGTTAAAAGAACTATAGTGTTTTTATAATACGTTTCTCTGTTTTTAGTCTGAATTTTTTAGACAGATTTTGACATGTCATTCCACAAATTATTTATTAGAGGGTCAACCTATTCTTATTAGGCTGAATTATATTCCTTAACTTATTTTCGGTCTAAAGTAAGTTTTATATGTAATAGAATTTCAAATTTCTTATCAATTAAAACCTTTCCACTTTCACGTTTTTTAATCAGTAATCATTAGAAATCTCTTAGCATACAAATAAGAAAAATGGGTTACGTGTAATGTGGTCAAAAACATTATAATATTCGTCGAATGTCAGCTGTCATAAAAGAAAAAAATGTATAATGTGTGAAATCCAATCATACCATGGTAAGTGGTGAGAAAGTACAAAACAAGACGCTGTTATTGAATTTAACATAATGAAGAACAAAGGAAAACAATTCAATAATACTTTTAATTGTTTTTGGCTCGTTAAATAAAGTCATTTGTTTCATGAACTTGTCATTGAAAAAAAAAATTAGACTTTATACTAATTACATTTTAACAAATGTTCTCTTATATCTTAAACAAAATCTAAATCTACAAAATAATAGCCAGCAGTATCATTAATTGTATTTTAAGTTTTTTAACACTCAACTTAAATTAATAACTGTTTAATAGTATGAGATTTCTATAATTCTTCACACCAATAATATCGAACGTGAGAACAAAGATGACTTAATAATGATGTTATAGTAAATATAAGAAAGATATTAATAAGTTTTAGTATATTCTATACTATATTAGAAAGTGAAGCTTATCTCTAACTAAATAGAAGTGACTTAATGTTTGGAATTTATTGCAAATATAATATCTAAAATAATTATTATGAACTTTAATTTTATGTGTTATAAGTGCAAAAATATTTTCATTGACAACCAATTAAAAATCATCTTATATATGTATAGATTTTAGAGTAATTATCATAAAAAAATAACCAATTTATCATTAAATAGCATTAATTAATGCTATAAAAATATGTTATATTGTTAGTGTATTTTGATTTTACTATGAAAATGAACAACTTTAAAAATAAACGTGTCTTTTTTTATCATTAAGTATTCGTATAATATAGCTATTGATAAAAAAAAAATTATTACATCATTCATGATCATCTTTATTCATTCTATTTCTCTCTTTTTAACGTGGAAAATCAATGTAGAATCCTCAAAAAACAATTAAGAGATAACTACAAGATAATTAATTAGCCATTGAAGAATAATAAACTTCTAAGTTCTGTGCTTTGTCATGGTGCATCCATCTAGAATGTACAGAGTCAAACACTGTTTTTCAGTGGTCTATGGAAAATTTACATGTTTAAAATTCAGTTTTAACTATTTTAATATAATATATAATTTAATTGTACTGCATTTGATGTGCATATTTTATTAAAAGTTAAGAGATGCAACAGTGAAATTAGCCTAACCTTTGAAAATATTAAATGCTTTTGAGTACACGGTTACATAGTACCAAACATCACTATCACAAGAAATTTGTAATTAATGATAATTAAAGTTTACCTTAGGAAAAAATTTATTTATTAGTTAGTCAATTCATTCACCATTATTTCCCAGTAAAGATACTGTTTTGGTGAAATCAAATCAAATCCATAGGAAATAATAAGAAAGATCTTATTTAATCAACTCCATATAACTTTGTATTGAAAACATGTGAGTGGTGTTTATTAGTTTAGTATTATTTTATTGATTTGCTCTTAGATACTGTACTAGGAAAATATGTCTTTAAAATTGATTAGTTTTGGAGTTTTTGAATAAATTTTATATCCGTTTAAATACAAATTTTATGAAAATAGCACTTTGTTTTTAAATCGGTTTCTAACTACTTATTTAAAAGGCATTAATTTTTAAAATTGATTCTTCTCATAACAGTTTTAAAAAGATTTTGAAGAAACTGAATTAAAATCTGTAACTTTTAAATCAGTTTTGCTCTTAACTAATGTAAAAGATAGTTTTATAAATTGATTTTAGAAAGAACAAACTAAAATTATATTCTTTTTCTAAGATGTGATGGTTATTTGTTTGCTGACACCGTTATAAAAATATAGGATTATTTCCACACACTACAGTTTATCCATATCAACATAGTATAAGGAAACATAGTATAATGATGGTGGTATGAAGGGGAAATTTAGACATAATAATATGGATAGAAAAAAAATAAGATAAAAATTATATTATTAAAATTTTATTTTTAAGAGTGGGTTTGGATTGAGTGATGGATTTAAAATAGTGTAGAAGAGTGAATTTTAGGTAAAGATGTATATGTTTGGATTAAAAGTAAAATGTTGATAAATGAAGACAAAGTGTACCAAAATTTTTAAGGATGTGATAGATATAATTAATAAAATAATTTTTGTAACAAATGAAATAAAATTAGATATAAATTATAAAATAAGAGTACAATTATAAATAAATTATTATTGATATTATTATTTATATTTTATAAATTTATTTTAATTTTATTATTATTTCGTAATTTTATTATTTTTATTATTGTACTTATTATTTATGATTTTATTATTATTGTTATTTTTAAAAATTAATATTATTAGTATTTTATTTTTATAATTATCTTATTTCTTATTATTTTATAAATTTATTATTAATATTTTTTTTTAACTTTATTAATATTCTATAATTTTATTATATTTATTTATTTAACATAAAACATATAACAAAATATTATTTTTATTTTCTTAATTATTTTAAATTCTTATTTTATTATAAATTTAATTATTATATGTTTTTAATTATTTATTATTTTAAAATAAAAAAATATTTTTATTATATTTTATTTAATTATAATCAAATTAACTTTTTTATTTAATTAAAAAATAAGGTATCTTCGAGTGAGGAAAGTTTAAGAAGAAAACTTTTCTCACTTTTTATAAATTTTAATCTTGTTTTTCGTGCTACACTTACCTTTTTCTTACATAATAATTTTTATTGCCTAAAACAAACAGGCCGTACTTATAAAAACAAAACCAATTAATAATAGTCTTAATATCTTAGCCTATGTTTGTATGATATTATACCTACTCCAATGTACTTAGTTATCTTTCAATATGTTAAATATATTAAGAGTGGGAGCTAGGAACACTTAATACTTGTTATGGGCTATAAAAAATAAATTTGGTTTAAATAGGTTTGAAAGAAAAAACAACTTTTATTATTGTTGTTTCGTGGTTCTCACTAGTAGCATTCGTGATTGTTTTTGCTAGAATAGCAACTTTCATCCATTCCAATATTTAGGGAAGAAAAGGTACCATCAAGCTAAAACACAGCTTTTAGGAGAAAAAAAAAAAAAAAATATAATAAAACAAAAAAAAAAAAATTGGAGAAAAAAAAAAAAAAAAAAAAAAAAAAAAAAAAAAA
>Ga0099825_1000414_pt1 | contig 44128 bp, 33 predicted proteins | sample SiratroredBW_FD_76838 | JGI IMG/M metagenome (GOLD analysis project Ga0099825, IMG submission 76838) | Root nodule microbial communities of legume samples collected from California, USA - Siratro red BW | ecosystem: Host-associated > Plants > Roots > Nodule | place: USA: California | collected...
AAATATATTATTATATTTTTATTTTAAAAAATATGATATATATATATATATATATATATATATATATATATATATATATATATATATATATATTTATCTCAAATTAGAAAAAAAATCATTTTAGTTTTTCAATATTCAAAAAATACAATTTTAATATTTGAAATCTGAACAAAAATTAAAGAAAAAAAAGTAAAAACATGTCAAATCATAACAGTAACATTAATATATTATTAGTTTTTATCGATTTAACCTATCAATTTTATTTTGATCACTCACGTAGTTAAAAGTCATTAAAATTTATTTCCAACGATTAGGTGAAAGAATATTGATCAAATAACACTTACCACAAGCAAAGAAGTCAAAACATTTGGCTCACATAATTTTGTCTCTTCTAATATAATATCATTTTATATCCAATTGATATTTGTATTATATCTCAAATGTCTTAGTGAGCTAGTTCATATGTTACTCTCTTTTTTTTTATAACACTTTTGTGTTTTTGAGCTCTCATAAAATGTTTTTCAATTCATAATACATTCATCTCCCTCTATCATGTTTACATATAAATAGTTTGTGAACTGTCAAGGCTACTTTTGTAACTATCATTATACTACCAAGTTAAATCAGTTACCATCTCTCTTTATTGTTCATTGCTAAAGTAAGTCAAAAAATAAAATAAAATTATATAACTTTATATTACATATTTATTTATTTTCCTTTGTTTGGGCTCCTAAATATTTAGAATAATCTATTTGTTTAATATATATTTGATTATGCATAAATTAACACAACCAATCATATGCATACATGTAATTGATTGTGTAAATACTCAAGTGACGATGCTTTGTTTTGTTTATTTTCTGAGCTCATTTATGATATATAATATGAAATCATTTGATATATAAAATACTTTATACGAATAATATATATGAAATCAATTAAAGAAATTTAGAATTTAGTTACAAACTATAAAATATTTAAGCTGCATATACTTTTGTTCAGTAATATTGTTAAATAAATTTAAAAAAATTGAAAAAAATCGATAATATTGAATTATAATAAGAAATATCTAATAAATAATTTATAGTTAATATATAAATGATGAGTCAACACATACACCTAAGAAGAGTCCAATGATAATAAGGCAGCATAGTCAAAGTTGAACAAGCTTTGTCCTTATTTGCCAATAATTATGTTGTTTCCATGCACGTGGATCATTTTCCGTGCCAAAATTCAACGTCCAAACCAAACCAAACCAAATCATCCTCTCTGGTCCAGTTCATTCCCACCAACTCTTACACTTACTCAACCTCCCCTCGCCGCCGGTATGGTCGCCGGAGGGATTTTCCGGTACGGCTTGGCGTCCAAAATTCCCACTACTGCCCTGTTATTCCTCTGCCTCGTTGCTTCTTCGCTCTCTGATGAACTTCAACCACTCATGAAGTTCAAGTCCTCTGTACAAAGTTCAAATTCAAGTGTTTTTAGTTCATGGGCACAAGCAAATTCTCCCTGCCTGTTCACTGGGATTGTTTGCAACTTCAAAGGCTTTGTTTCAGAAATCAATCTTCCTCAGAAACAGCTGGAGGGTACTGTTCCCTTTGATTCACTTTGCGAGCTTCAATCGCTGGAGAAGATATCTTTGGGGTCCAACAACTTGCATGGAAGCATCAGTGAGGGGTTGAAGAAGTGCACCAACTTGAAGCATTTGGATTTGGGTATGAATTCATTCAATGGAGAAGTGCCTGATTTGTCGAGTTTGTACAAGTTGGAGTTCTTGAACTTGAACTCCAGTGGAATTTCTGGGGTGTTTCCATGGAAATCATTGGGAAATCTAACTAGTCTTGAGTTCCTGAGTCTCGGGGATAACCTTTTGAAGGAAAATCCTTTCCCTTTGGAGGTGTTAAAACTTGAAAAATTGTATTGGCTTTACCTCACAAATTGCAGCATCACTGGGAATATTCCATTGGGGATTGGGAATCTCACTCAGCTGCAGAATCTTGAGCTTTCTGACAACCGTTTGTATGGTGAGATTCCGGCTGATATAGTAAAGCTTCGGAAGCTGTGGCAGCTTGAGTTATATGATAACTATCTGAGTGGGAAAATCCCAGTTGGATTTGGCAACCTTACTAGTCTTGTTAACTTTGATGCTTCTTTTAATCAGCTTGAAGGTGATATTTCTGAGGTAAGGTCCTTGAAAAATCTTGCATCCCTTCACCTTTTTGAGAACAAGTTGTCAGGAGAAATTCCAAAGGAGCTTGGAGATCTCAAGAATCTCACAGAGCTTTCTCTTTATGCTAACAACCTCACTGGTCCTCTTCCTCAAAAGCTTGGCTCTTGGGAAGGCATGCAATACGTTGATGTTTCAGACAATTTTCTTTCTGGCCCTATACCACCTCTCCTGTGCAAGAACAATCAAATCAATGAACTAGCACTGTTGAACAACAGCTTCAGTGGAACAATACCAGAAACATATGCAAAATGCACATCTTTGACTCGTTTTCGTCTGAGCAGGAACTCACTTTCGGGTGTAGTTCCTTCAGGCATATGGGGCTTGCCAAATTTGGTTCTGTTTGATCTTGCAATGAACCAGTTTGAAGGTCCAGTGACATCTGATATTGCCAAAGCAAAATCTCTGGCTCAACTGTTGTTATCTAACAATAAGTTCGCAGGTGAGTTGCCGATGGAAATCTCAGAAGCTTCTTCGTTGGTGTCAATTCAGCTAAGTTCAAATCAAATTTCTGGTCACATCCCAGAAACCATTGGCAATTTGAAGAAACTAACCAGTCTTACTTTGAATGGGAACAATCTTTCTGGTGTTGTACCAGATTCCATTGGGTTTTGTACTTCTCTGAATGAGATAAACCTTGCTGGTAACTCTCTTTCTGGGGCTATACCAGGTAGCATCGGTTCCCTTCCAACTCTCAATTCATTGAACTTGTCCTCAAACAAGCTTTCTGGTGAAATTCCATCCAGTTTATCATCACTGAGACTTAGCCTTCTTGACTTATCAAACAATCAGTTGTTTGGTTCCATACCAGAATCACTGTCTATTTCAGCCTTTAAAGATGGGTTCATGGGAAACCCTGGCTTATGCAGCCAGACTTTGAAAGGTATCAGACCATGTTCAATGCAATCTAGAAGCTCCAGCAGACTCAGAAACCTTTTAGTCTGTTTCGTTGCTGCTGTAATGGTTCTGCTTGGAGCATTTTTCCTCTTCACAAAACTAAGGCAGAACAAGTTTGAGAAGCCACTGAAGACTACTTCCTGGGATGTCAAGCAGTACCATGTGCTAAACTTCAACGAGAGTGAAATCGTTAACGGGATCAAGGCTGAGAATTTGATTGGCAAGGGAGGATCCGGGAATGTTTATCGGGTTGTGCTTAAAGGTGGGGCAGAATTTGCAGTGAAACACATATGGACTTCAAATCTAAGTGATAGGGGAAGTTGCAGGAGCACCTCAGCTATGCTTAAAAGGAGTTCAAGGTCACCAGAATTTGATGCAGAGGTGGCAACTCTTAGCTCTATAAGGCATGTAAATGTTGTGAAGCTCTATTGTAGCATCACAAGTGAAGATAGCAGTTTGCTTGTTTATGAGTTTTTACCAAATGGGAGCTTGTGGGACAGGTTGCACACCTGTAAGAAGAAGTCTGAGATGGGGTGGGAGGTTAGGTATGACATTGCATTAGGTGCTGCTAGAGGATTGGAGTACCTGCACCATGGATGTGATAGACCAGTTATACATAGGGATGTCAAATCCAGTAACATATTGCTGGATGAGGAATGGAAGCCAAGGATTGCTGATTTTGGCCTTGCCAAGATTCTAAATGTAGGAGCAGGCAATTGGACCAATGTCATTGCTGGAACACTTGGATACATACCTCCTGGTAAGCTTTAAATCACCTTATTTTGTATTAGGTAAAAAAGGGTCATGTTAACTTCTAACAATTTGGCTTAAAGTGATCTTAATCATTGATGAAAAAAGATCTAACCAGTTGATATTCAACACATCCACAATTATATTACTTCTTTTCTTACTAATGTTTTTTATGAAACAGAAAAGCACATACTTCTTTAAGCAACTCACTTTAAAGGTTAAAGTAAATAATCTTAGTTATTGATGAGTAGGAGATTGATGATGTTGATTTTTGCAATGACAGAGTATACCTACACTTGTAAGGTGACAGAAAAGAGTGATGTTTATAGCTTGGGGGTGGTCCTGATGGAGTTAGTAACTGGGAAGAGGCCAATGGAGGCAGAGTTTGGAGAGAATCATGACATTGTGCATTGGGTATGCAGCACTATTAGGAGCAAAGAAGAGGCTCTTGAATTGGTGGATCCTACTATTGCAAAGCATTTCAAAGAGGATGCCATGAAGGTGTTGAGAATTGCATTATTATGCACTGGCAAAATTCCAGCTTCAAGACCGTCAATGAGAATGTTGGTTCAAATGCTGGAAGAGGCAGATCCATGCACCCCAAACAAAATGATTGTGACCATTGATGCTTAAATAAGGTGCTCCAAAGAATGCACATTTTTTCTCTTAACTGCAGACATTTGAGTTTTCCTCATTTCTAAGCAGCACAAAAATTGAAGTTCAGAAGGGGTGATAAATACTCGTATATATATATGCTTTGGTCTTGGGATCAATTAGGTGAAATTTTGGCTAGGCAAATTGAAAAATGTCTTGCAGTTAGAATGGAATTATCTCCTGTCACCTGAAATTTTTGTTAAAAATAAAAATTCTCATGAATGATTATGAACCATGTGTGAGTGATAAACCAAAGGAGGATTAACTTGTATGTTGTAGGTTTGTATCATATGTGTAGTAGTAATGAAATTCTCTTTCCAATAAAATTGTATTTTCTCTTGGGATTAGCTTGTAGCTTTGTAACATGGTACCTAAATCAATGAACACTGCTAGTGCTGTTTGTATCATAGTCTGTGATGGACTTCAAGTATGGAATCTAAATCTCTTTTTCCCAAAAGGATCCTTCCTATTATATCATTTATGACACATAATTTCTTATTGTATACTTAGCAATTATCTACGATAAACCATTAATTACTTTTAAAAAAATTATTTTAAAGTTTATTTTTTTCCCCTTAAATCTCTGTCTAATCCGATTAATTATTATTTGTATATTAAATTTATTTTTGAGTCCTAAATGTGATGTATTTATGGAGACGTGTTTTATTTAAAAAGAAATCTTACTACTTTCCTTTTCAGTTTAAGCTATTTATATTTGTATTTATTTACATGAATTAATTGTGTACAGTTTTTTTAATTTTAAATATATCTTTTAATTTGTATTTCTTATTTTTATTTAAGTTGAATAATTGTAATGTAATGCACTCAATATTTACCAATTTAACAATATAATTATGCATGCTAAAGTTTGTTCATTTTTCTCCCCTCCTTTACATGTTTTCTAAGTTTCTGTTTCCAAAAATAAAGTGAAGATGTGTAACAATCAATATTTGATATTTGAATCCATAACAAAAAAAAATTGCTCAATTTAATTTAATGTAATATACCAATTCTAATATTATGTATAGTTAAATTATAAAATTTAAATTAAGATATATTTCATAACATATTTTAAAATAAATATTATTATGAATATCATATTGTATTATACAAAGTATTATCTATTAAATAATTATATTTTAATACATAATTAGCTAAAGAATTACTTGTTTAAGAAAATATAAGATATTAAACTAAATAGAAAACAATCTAAAATATAATCTAAAATCATGATTAATAACATATATATATTATGATATAAGATTATGTTTAAGATAGTGAATCTTATTAAATCTTATGATCTAAATTTATTACTAGAATGATTGTTGATATACTTTAGGTAGGTAAAGACAAAATATTTAATCCTTTCTACAACTCGATTATGATTGCTATGTATTCTAAGTTAAATATATGATTAAAACCCCTATAAAAAAAAACAGGGAATATTGATTAATAAGAAACGTAAAACACCAAATAAATTCGTAATTGTAATCGCATGGTTTGTATCGATGAGGTGATTTTAAATATAATAAAACGATTGTAACAGACCAAAGACACGACAAGAACACCAATTGCGAGATGACAGAGTTTTGAAGCGCACACGATGTTTACGTTGGCAAGTGGTAATTGGATAACGATAATCACTGTCACATGTTCCTAATAAACCCAAAAGAATGAAGTTGGGCTCTGTTCCAAACACCCTCCCCACCTCCTTCTTCTTACCTTCCCTAATTTTCAAATTTCCCATTTCACTTCCATTCTCTCACCAACAAATCCCTTCTTCAGGTTCCCTCTCTCTCTCTCTCTCTCTCTCTCTCCACATTTGTTTAGATGGTTTATCATTTATATGATACAATGATAGATTTATGTGGGTCACTTGTCTCATCAAATGTTTGTGTTTCATTACTCTTGAATCTGTTTCTGCATTATTATATCAAGCCTTCACGAGGGTCTACTAAAATTTGCGTTCTTGGTGTGATGGGCAGGCAGAAAGAGCTTAGTTATTCGCACGCAAAGCATTGATCATAGAATTGAACCAATACCTAGTAATCTGATGGCTTCGGAAAAAGAATCCCAAGAACTTGTCAGAAATCTCTACCCACAAATAGAACCCTACAGTACAGGATTTTTGAAGGTTTCAGATCTTCACACAATCTACTGGGAGCAATCAGGAAACCCCAGTGGCCATGTGAGTAGCAATTGACTCGCCTCCAGCAATGGATTGAATATGTGTTTTTAAAAATTTTATCTTTTCTATGCATGCAGTAGGCTTATATGTTTATTTTTGGATCAAGACTTGAATGGGAGGTAATGGACCATTTTTTAGTGGTTCTAAGTATTATTAATGCAGCTGTATGAACTGTAATGCTAAAACCTATCTTTACACATGCATGTGTGGTTGGATGAGTCCAAGCAGTTTACATCCTTTGGGAAAGCTAAATTATACGCATTGACACTCTGGTCGTTTTATATTTATTTAGTTTGAGGGGAAAGTGTAAATTGTCTAAGCATTTTATGACAGCCGGTTGTCTTCATTCATGGAGGTCCTGGAGGAGGAACTTCCCCAAGCAACAGAAGATTTTTTGATCCCGACTTTTATCGAATCGTTCTATTTGATCAGGTTAGTTTCTGAGTGAAATGATGGTCTCCCAAGCTTTTTGTGCGATGACAAATTGACAATTATTATCTTTATCAGCGAGGTGCAGGGAAAAGCACACCACATGCTTGCTTAGAGCAAAACACCACATGGGATCTCATTGATGACATTGAAAAGCTAAGAGAACATCTGGAGATTCCAGAATGGCAGGTTATTTTACACCATCGGTTGTGTACAGTATACATTTTGTGATTCAAGATTCTTATGTAATGAGATATGATCTTCTGCCGTATATGATTTGCAGGTGTTTGGTGGATCGTGGGGAAGCACACTAGCCCTTGCTTACAGCCAATCTCACCCAGACAAGGTGTTTAACCCTGTTCTTGATTATGATTGGTTTCTTTTCTACTATGTTATTATATTGTTACATTTCTATCATTACTATTATTTTTCCAGTTCTGCTCAAGATTGTGTAGTCTATATAGTTAAGGAGTTTGTTTCCATTCTATGTTGTTCGCTTTTTAATATACCTTATTATCATTTTGTTACAAGGTTACTGGCATGGTCCTCAGGGGAATTTTCCTCCTAAGGAAGAAAGAAATTGATTGGTTTTATGAGGGTGGTGCTGCCGCAATATATCCTGATGGTATAGAGTTTTCTTTTCTTCTGTTTTCTGGTGCACTAAATTTGCCATGCGTAATAAGGTTTACTTTTAATGATTTGAAGAGGTTTGACTTATTTGATATTTGGAATTATGTGGCAGCTTTATATTATCCTATATTCTTTTAATAATTTGATGTTTTCCATTGTAGCTTTGCATAATCTCATTTGTTTTGATTGTGATTTCTGACTTTCTGCTCATTAGAATCTTGACTTTTAAGTTTTAAGCGTATTGGTGCATTTTGTCTCATGTCAGCTTGGGAGCCATTTAGAGATCTTATTCCTGAAAGTGAGAGAGGATGTTTCGTTGATGCCTATAAGAAGAGATTAAACTCAAATGATATCGAAACTCAGGTTAGTGTCTCTGGTTTTCTTTTCTCAGCTTGCCTTTCTGTACCTTTTCCTCCCATAGTCATAACAAGACTTCTTTAAATATTAGTTTGGTTTTCAGAGCTGCTATTCCATCTATTTGGCCTTAACTCTTCTTAGAAGTAGTTTAGAAATGTATCCTTTACAATACCATGTTTTCAACATAACCTCGTATATGAAATGAGGAATAATGAGTTTATCTATGAGTATGTTACCTGACTGGATTGTCTACAGTGGCTTTCTTGCATATATTGAAACGTTGAATGTCATTACACATGGGGTTTTCTATGAAAATGAAGGGGTTTTGGAGCACAGTCTCTTTGTTAAATGTAGAAAGGACGGCCCTAAAATTTTCTTCTGTCTTTGTCTAAATGATGCCAAAAGATATCAACCCCTTTCTAGAACAGTACTTGATTGATATGATTTATGAATGAATTCAAGATTTTTCTTGTTTACTTATCTATGTCTTTGTTTTTAGTATGCAGCTGCCCGAGCATGGACCAAATGGGAAATGATGACTGCCCATCTTCTTCCAAATGAAGATAATATCAAAAAAGGGGATGATGATTACTTTTCATTGGTAAGTTGTTAAAGTTCGTCAAGTTAAGAATAACCGGGTTGTTGTCTGGAAAATGTTTGCTAATCACTTTCCAAATCCCATCTCATTTGCTGTGTAACTTCCATAATTTGTAATGCTTGCTTCCCCTTAAATCTATCAATTTCTCTGTACGTATGGTTGAAAATGATATGCCATTGCTCGTTTAAAAATTTCAATTCAATTGTAGTTCTTAAAAAATACTAATATATACCAATTATACGGATTTTTTTTTGTGTTTTCTAAAGTTTGAAGTGCACAGACTTTACAAATCTCTGTTCCATATAGATGTTGGTATTGGTCTTTTGGGTGTTCTTGAATTCCGTTATTAGTTTGTGTAAAACATTTTTATCTTGTAGAGAAATAGTTAATTTTTGCGGTCTGAAATGAGGAAAAGAAGTGGACAGAGTGACAAAAGGGTTTTTTTTTGCTGAGCACTGCCTTTTCTTCTTCTTTAGGCATTTTAAACTTGTTTTCTCTCTTGTCAAAATTTGTAAAGTCAGACAATCCCTAGTCAAATAGAGTTACTTTTTATATATACATATAAGCAAAAGCATAAACAAAAGAGTCTAGGATCTTTTCTCTTTTTAGTTTAGAATTAATTTACAATTGTGTTTTGTCGTTGTTTGTGGTTGAGATTCTTTAACTTGTACCGATGAGTGATTACAAATATATTTTCTATCAGGCATTTGCAAGGATTGAAAACCACTATTTTGTGAACAAGGGATTCTTCCCCTCTGATTCATACCTGTTGGACGGAATTGATAAAATAAGGCATATCAACACCACAATCGTGCAGGTAAAATGGCTTTAATACTGTACCCTCTAAAATATAGATTCTTGATGTTTTTCTTTCTTAACTTTGTAGGGAAGATATGATATGTGCTGTCCTATGATGTCAGCCTGGGATCTTCATAAAGCTTGGCCAGAGGCAGATTTTAGGGTGAGACTAAAATGTTGCTTTTGGTCATTTGCTCTTTTATGTGGGTTTTTTCTGCATGCTATGCTAATTATAGATGAAGTTTCAGGATAGAGATCTTAAAGTGATATTTTCTTAGATTTGGTTTCTTCTTATCGAGAAACTCACACAGGCAGTTAGGAATAAAAGGTTTTTCTACACAATCATGTCCATAACATGGTCAAGTTACTGACTCATACAATGAAACAGGTGGTTCCAGATGCAGGGCATTCAGCCAATGAACCAGGCATAACTGCTGAACTTGTGGCTGCAAATGAGAAATTAAAGAACATAATCAAGAACAAAGGGGAGTGAAGTGAGTAGACAAAGCAAATAAGGAGACCGACTAATCAAATGCTGCAAAATTCATCTACGAGTTTGATGTCTACAAGCAAAATATTTCAAGTGGCCATGTATTTTAAAATCACTAGCATAGTAAACTCATGTTGTTTTTGTTATGACAATTTCTTTTTTGTGCATTTACAATAAGGGAAATAAATTATCATGGTTACGTAGGAATTATGGCCCATGGGATTATTTTCTTCGAGTTAAATATTTTTTAAAATCTACTAACTTTACTTGATTATCCAATAACAGGATATAACAAGTACTCTATCCGTTTCTATTTATTTATAGGTTTCTTTGTAGAAAAATTGTTGTCTATTTTTACAAAATCTTTTTGATGGCTGAATCTTTAATTAATTGATATGTTTTTATTGAAAAAATAATAAATATTTTAAATGAATGAAACAAAGTTTCTTCCACCTAATCTGATTTGAGAATAAAAATGTTAGCGCATTTAAATATGGTAACTTCGGAATAGTTACAAAAATATTGATGAATTTATTGTTTTCAAATAGGTTTAGATCAGTTGAAAGGGTTTTTAATAAAAGGCAAGTGGCACAGAAGAGAAATCATGTTATTCATAAGTCAAAACTTAGTACAAATGAATCGTGTCTGTGGTACAACCAAAATCAAAACTCACAATAAACACAAATTTTAGTGTGCTGTGGCAAACTACAAAAGTTCTCTTGAGGATTGTCATAACTAAAGTCTTCACGTTAACCACATTTACAAAGGAATATAATTTAAACCTGAAGTTACACTAGTGGAACACACTTTTCTCATCATTCATTTTCTCAACTAAAAATTCAATGATGATATTGAACAACGCCACTCCAACCCCCGACAAATAATTTCTCAATTGCGTTTCCTGGTGTTGCAATCCTTTGGCACATGTAGACTGTGAAACTTTGGTTCCACAGGAACAGTTAATGCCCTCTTTCCCCAAGAACAGGGACCAGGAGCTGCTTCAACTTTACGTGGCTTTGCTGCCTTTGGCTTCACAATGTCTGATGGCTTTTCCATAATAACACTAAGTTTTGTTGCAATGACAACCTTTTCTTTCTTCCTTGGTAAAGCGCTGCAATAGACACTTCCATTGGAATCAAATATAATAATACAAACACAATGTGTTTCACAATCTGATCATTACTTACCTCAGAGGCCTTAGAACTTTACGCTGCGTCATTTCGGATTTTCTTCTGAATTTATCATTCACATCAATGGATTTCTGAAGTTTAGGACCAGGATGATTTTTAAAAGTTGCGGTAGCGGATAATTTACGTTGCACCTTGCAGTTGGAGTTGTCAATTTGAATGCTACCCTACATAACGTTTTGGGAGGAGGTCTCAGCCACTGTCTAAAATACTGTTTATGCTGAAATATTTATAGGTGAACATATTCTTCTATGCATGAACTTACTGATTTTGGGCTTGATTTCTCATCACAACTGCTATAATAATCAGTGTCTGGTTCACTTTTTGTGGAAAAAGTTTCACTTTTCTGAAAGAAAATAAAGAGAAAGGTCAAATTTTTTATATTCAATAATAATGGAAGGTTCACAATGAAACTGAACTCACTCGGTTTACAATCTGATGTTTCTTCATTGCCTTCCCACTACCTTTAACTGTGGTTTCTTTTAAAGGTGAGAGAACTTTTCTGTCCAAGTTTGCTTCTTTAAGAACCCCCCTTTCCTGCAAGATATAAAATAACATGAATCACGCTTGATTAAAATAAATCATTTCTTAAACATAGTCACTTCCCTTACTTACATCAGTTCTCAGCTTAAAAGGCTTAGGGTTTGTGGGCTTTAATTTTCTGTACTTCACAGCTGGAGAAGCAGTTGTGGTCGATGAAGATTTCTGTTTTAAGGTCAAAACCGTAAGGTTATATACATAGTCAAATCATTCAATAAGGTGAGACTGAAAGTAACATCAGTCTATAACTAGAACTGACCTTTTGTGTTTTTCTCCAATCCTCATGCTTGCTCCCGAGAATAGCCTTTTTCTTTGGCACGTCATTGTCGGTACTCATCTCTCTGCAGCCGCCAAGAATTCATTGATTTCACGAACTTTTATGAAAACAACGGAGAGACAAACATTTTGAGAGAAATCAAATTCCTTACATATTTTCATGAAGGATTGAAGCATTTTCCTTGTCATCATTCTCAGTGAGCTGCCTCCCATTTTCTTTGTCATCAGAAGAAGCCAATGAATTTTCTTCAGCCTTTCTCTTCTTGGATTCGGACACTTTTCCCTCAGCAGAAACCGAGTTCCTTATCTCTTCATTTTCACTCCTTTCTGTAGTCATGTTCTCTTTATTGTTGGAATTTGACAGTGAGGTAGTGTCACCTTTCGAAGCTTCTGACAAAACTTGAACTAAAACTAAGCTCTCCCCTCTTGTTGGTTCTCGGGAAATTTCATCTCCAAGAGATATTTCACCACCACTTGCTGAAGTTCCTGATTCATGGCATCCTTCTAGAGAGCCACATCTAGATTCATCTATCTCCATATCACTAGAGTCATTTTGATGAGGCTTAGCAACTTGGCGTTTCTGAATGCCTTTCTTTACTTTCTTCTCCTTCAAACTTGACATTGAATTAGTTTCTTTTTCCTTACGATTATTAGAATTCAAGGAATCAAACACACGGCTTTTAACCTCTCTTCCCTTCAATTGCTTTTTTGAGGCAGTCACTGGCAATGATTTGATTCCTTCTTCTGCATTCTCCTTCACTCCATTGAGTTCAAGCTTTTTCATTGCTGAACACAATGCTCTCATTGGTGTTTTTAGTTCTATAGAACTCTTGATCTTTATCACCTTCTTAGGCGAGTCAAAAACAAGGGCCTTAGACACCACTCTGCTCTTAGGCACCCCAAAAGTCAAGGCTTTCTTGCTCTGAACACTTCTAAACTGTTCTACATTGGAAACCTTCTTCTGATGATTCCTTGGAGTGGTCAAGGCCTTGGCCACCGAAGGTGATGGCCTCACCTTAGCATTGGGGGTTGCGACAACCTTCGAAAGAGGTTTAACTTTGACGTTGTTGTCGGTCATCTTGTGTGATAATGAGGAAATAAAGTCCATCCTTGACACCCTTGACTTTGCAGGAGCTGTAAGGGGGCACTTCAAATTTGCGCTGAAAACAACCAAATTGCAAACACAATAAATAAAACGTTCTCAAAGGTTTTAAAAAATAGCATGTAAAAGATAATAACTGTGGTTGAATTGAATTCTTGTAATACCAATTATGGAAACAAACCTACAAGCTAAAGTACAAATTATTTTCTAATCATTGTAGTCAGAACTTTTGACTAAGAGCTTTTAATACTTGGAAAAGTCCATGTCACCGCAAACTTAATGTCTATTAACAATTGAGCCACACACATTAGGTAACGCTAGTAAAACTTAAAACCTTCACTTGTAGCCTAAAAAATGTCTCACGCAGTTAGTTTTACGATTAAAAGATTAGATTAACCAAAAATGGTTGAAGTTACCAGGGTTTTGGAGAGATTGAGTGCTTATATTTACATTTGTAATTCTTAAGGTTATTTTCAGTTTTTAAAATGTTTATGAATACACTGCAGTGACTATAGCTCACATAAAACTTAGTTCCTTGAACAATAGATAACAACCTCACCTCTAGGATACCCCTAGTCACTTTAGTAATCATCTATGCATTTTATGCAAATCAAACCAAAATCCTCTCAGGCTCAATCTCATTCTCTCAACTGATAGTGTTTACTTTCACATTGTGGATGTGGTTTCCACGTTCTCGATTTAATTTTCAGAAACTAGTAGTTATAACTTTTACATCTCTTAAACATGAGTACTTAATTCTCTACTTATTTCCAAACATGCTGTAAGTCACACTATGTAAAGTTCAATTTAAAACCCCCACTTCAATCTTACATTAATAAAGTTTTCCAGATAAAAAATTCTACATTAATCTAGGTGAGTCTATAAACTAATTTACTGGTTGAACTATGGCTACCTTGCTTCTCTTCTATTCAAAGCTTTTCTGAGGCGTACATTGGGGCTTCTGGCTGCCATAACCTGAAAATCCAAGATCCATTCTTCTATTCATCATCATATTTACGTCCATAACTTCTGAGTGCGTGAAACAAAGTTGAAGAAGAAAAAGATAACTAACCCGAAGAACAAAATTCTTGTATACTGCCTCAGAGTCCAACTCTTGCTCATGCCTCTGGTCACACCCTGTTGGAAAAAGTTACATAATTCATAATCCAAAAGCTGAAAAGGATTTGGAATAAGATGCGAAGAAGTGAGAAGTTAAACTACCAACACGTAAGCAGAACCAGTGACGGTCATCACCGGGACGGCGAGAATCAGGTACGGTGAGGTCCACGAACTTGGGAGCTTCGATGTTCTCGTAGAAGTCTTCGTCTACTCCTATTTCCTCTTCTTCAATGATTGGTAAACACTTAGTTTCTGCCATAACCTCCTCTTCTTCTTCTTTCTTCTGTTCGGAGCGTGTTGTTTTTGCTTTTGTTATTGTTTTTGCTTTGGATGTAATATTGTCGGAATCGTAATAACGTCGGACATTGGTTTTCTAACCGCTGAAATTTTTTAAATAAAAAATGTCTGTAACTAGCCGTTATGAATTCAACAGCTGGTTAGAGAGAAACGGCAATAAAGGGGTCCTTTCGTCATTGCACTTATTTCTTTCAGATTGGATTGGATCTGGACCCTGCGTGATCCAAGCCCACTTTGATTCTGATGGCTCAAGCCCACATGAACGAATTCTTCCCCACCTCCGTATCCTCTCCTGCACCTCCATGAAATTACTCATATAACCTTGTTTAAAAATTAGAAAAGTGAGCATTGACTTCCATCCTTTTATCTCTGTAACCTTGTTCGTGGATATTTTTCCACCCATCACCATTATATTTTTTGGCAAAATCTTTAATTAAAATTTTAACAAAGTTGTAAGTAAGTAATTTTTTATGTTTATGAAAAATTTATGAGATGTATTGTAAATTTGAATGATTAATTTGATAATTTGAATAATATTCGACAATAAACAACGATATTATCGATTTGGGAATTTATAAATTAGATAAAGTGTCATCGGGTTGTTATATAACATCTCAAAGTTATTTTAGTCATTTCAAATACATATTTTGGAAATTAATTTTCGTTATGGAGGTATAGAAAGAAGATATGAAGGTGGAAGAATAATTTGTCCCGCACATGTTCTTATGCCCCATAACATTTTGACCAATTTATCGTGTCCATATTTATTTGGACCCTTCATTTGAGTCATCATTTGTTTAAGTCTAGACATTATTACTGTCGAGTTTCTTTTATCAGAGTTTTTCTAGGTTTGTTGTGATTGATGACTGTTAAACAGCAATTGAAAGGGGATATATACATTATACATATAAAATCATTCATGTATAACAATTTATTATACAATGTCTTTTACGTCTATCTCTTCATCATTCTGACATATACTGAAAACTGATGTACAAAATAAGAAGGAATTGTTATTTTTATGGACTGTGATACTGGAGAATGTGTAGAGAGGGTGTGTGGTGGTTGACTTGCGAAGCCCAATAATAATGATGAAAAGGATCTGAAGGCATTGATCTTTAAGAAGTTTAGAGGAGAATAGCAGTTGGCAATAAATGATTTCTTTACCCTCATTTATATATTATATTGAGATTATAAATCTCTACATTACTTATAATAATGTGGGATTTCTAATATATTTATGTTAATCTTGCTTTAATTCATATGCATTATATATGATCATATACTTAAAGGTAGAATAAGATAGTCCAATAAATCTAACAACCTAGGTTTTTATACGACTATGCTATCATATTAAGACTATGATATTATATTAAAAAATAATCTAAATCTAATTTAATTTTATAAAATTTATTTATAAAATTAAATTTATATCTATTTATAAATTATTAAAAAATCTTATTTTTAATTTATGTTGAAAAATGATTTAAGATAAAACAGCAGTAAGATTCAAGAAAACTGACATATAATTAAAAAAAAAATTGACATATGATTCAAAAAATTAACAAGAAAATTCAGGAGTTATTTATCATTATTTTTCAATTCAACACCTTTATTTTTTAGCAATTTTAGTATCAACATTTGGTAAAACATGGTGTTCCCTTATCCTAGGTTGTGTAGATTGAGTACTTTTTTTACCAGTTATCCACGGCCAACTCTTTTAACCCTCCTTTATGATAACAATTTGTTCAATAGCATTGATTTTTATCCTTCTGTTTCACACAAAGGGCACTCTATGTTTAATTTAATATTCACCTTCATACACCCTTTCACGTTCCTATGTTTGTAATGACCTCCTTTTTGTTTAGATTTTGAAATCAAACTTTAAGAATACTTTTTATCAAAGCTTATTACCCATTAGTCTATCTAACCAAAATCTCATCTCAAACAAATACATAAAATAGTGATAATTGAGTTTTAATCTTAAGGTTGGAAGTTAAGAAGTAAATAAAATAATTTGTATATTAACTCTCTTAATTTAACAATAATTTCAAATACACATTAAATAACCTTTCTCTTTAAGTTTAGGATCCAATATTTATTGTTCCATATCAAAATTGCTTAACATGCATCATTTAAAGTAAAATCTATATTATACCAGTCATATTTTTTTTTTTGTCTTCTATGTCAGTTTTCTTATATTCTTCTATAGAATAGGAAACATGGTACGCATTAACAGCTAAGGTGAAAAAAAAAACTCAATTTAGTTATTAGCGATGGTGTAATTTGTTGATTGAAATTTTCTTTCAATCCATTTATTGTTTTCTATTTTATTGAAGAATATATGGGACAAAATCAAATAGAAAGCAACAAAAAGGAAAATATAGCTTCTAATATGAATTCTACTTCAAAGAATGTTTAACAATTTCAATAATTTGATATGATTTTAATATGGAATGAAACATATTGAGATCCTATGTTAAAGATGTGAATATGATCTTAATATCTAATATAATATGATTTTAAGTAATTTTAAGTTAGCAAGATAATTACTCAAAATTTAAATATTTAAAATAAATTAGTCAAAAATAATAAAAAGTTAATATAAGATTTAATGAAGTTGGAAAAAAAAACTTGTTCAGTTAAGTTTACCGAAATTTATGACAAACTTGAAGAAAAGGAATAACAACAAAATTTTCAGAACAAACAAATACTTTCTGATTAGAAAAACTTATAAAGTAAAAGCAATCTTTAACTTCGGATTGAGAATAAGATGAAATTTAGAAAAATATAAATAAAAAAATTAAGCTTAAAGAAAGAAAGAAGACAAAAAAAAATCATACCACAAAGAAAATGAAAAAAAAATAAAGAAATAGGATCTTACGAAGAGCACCTACTATTTTCATTTGTATTAAATTTATTTAACTTTTAATGTGATTTTCACTATTATTTTTATCATTTATGAAAAATAATAAATAGTTAAAAACTAAAATGAATAATATAAGATGTGATTATTGATACTCCTATATTAATTTCTAAATAAACACATTAAAAGGGATAAATAAACAACAACTAAATAAAAAAAGGAAAGTGCTAAGAAGCATAAACGAAATTTAGGTGCAAAAATAAAATTGAAAGGTTGTTGTTCCTACACAAAGGCAAAGCAATGATAATAAATATTAAAAGGCTTAATATCTTCTGTCTTCTGTTTTCTATTGAATGCCATGCAAAATTAGGCATGCAAAAATTAGTCGCCAAGCAGGTGCCACGTTAATCTTCAATTGTTCATAGATTTCTCTAGAATATCTTATTTATTTACTTTTTATTTCATAATCTGATTTTTAGAAAGTTAAATTCTAAGATATTTTTAATATATATGTATGATCGGTAAAATTAATTATAAATGTTCAACTTCTAAATAAATAAGTTACCTTATAAAAATTAAAAGAGTATATTTGATAATATTAAAAAAAATTTACATACTAATTTATTTGTTTGACTTATAAGATACATAATAAGAATGTTAAAGTAACTTATTTTCATACTCGATAACTTATAAGTTATAAATTATTTTAATAAACTGTTAGCTTATAATTTAATATATATTTTATTATAATTCTTAATTTTCTTTTTATTTATTATTACCCATTTTAATTTTAAATAAATAATTAATTATTATACTATTTTTAATATTTAATTAATTATCATTTTATTTTATTATGCAGTTTAAATTTTAAAAATTTAATATTTCCCATTAAAAAACAAATTTTTTATGATACTATGTGAAAATTATATATAATAATTTTGTAAAAAAAATAATATAAAAATAAATTAAATTAGAAAATAATAAAAGTTAAAATTATGAAAAATAAATAAAAAATAAATTAATTGATACTTGGTAAATTAACTACTTTAAATAAAGTGATTTGTTCAAATAAAAATATATATACAACTTTTAAAAAATAAATAAAAGTAATAAAATGAATAAAAATATAATTATTTAGAAAAATCTAGAATTATAATTAAACGATAAAAAAAATTTGTTTAAAATACAAATTTCAATTTATACTCAGTCCTTTAAGAAAAAGAAAAAGACCATACAATTGGAAAGATCAATTTGAATGAACATTGTCCTTTTCTTGTATTAATGATGCATCTAATACCTACCACCATGTTTATTCATAACCGACTCTCAATCACCATTTATTACATATCTATCAAAACCCTTATGCATTTGCTTATGCATTTGCAACTGAAGCAAACTTAAATTAAGTTTATATATAAAAATGTCAGCATTTGTCATTATTACATTAATTAAACTTACTTTAGAAAAATAAAATTAAGTGAAAGTTAAAAAGTTTGTTGATAGAAAATTAATTAAACTTATTAATGCAATATTATTTTAATAGAAAATTATAAATATTCAATTATACTAAGTATTAGTAATTGAATAAATTTGATATTAATTGATTCATATATTTTCATATTTTAGTGGTAAGTTATAGTAAATTTGGGAATATGCATTTTTATTTTCATTTTATTACAAATAATAAAAAATATATGTTTTTGTATATTTTATCCTTACATTAAATTTTAATATTTTTTTAAAAATGTTCAATGGTTAAAATAATTTAATATCACATTTTAATTTTTTTCCTGGAATTTAAAATATAAGTTATAAATTAATATATGTCTATTTACTATAAATTTAATTATAATATAATCTAGTCACCTAAATTTAAATATTTATCCTGTATAATGCATTGGTTAAATACTAATTTTAATTAAATAAATAAAATAGAAAAGTACATAATTAACCCTCAATTTACCTAGGGATATAAAATAGAATCCATTGTTGTTGACACCTACAACACAAGGTTGAACCGCTTCCCTCTCTGGCGTCTACGTCAAGACAGCGATCTGAAACTTCTAACACCACCGTCACTGATCGGAGATAAACTTCGGAGCCGGCGCTGCCATTACCAGCGTTTTTTCAACCCTCTTTAAGCTAAAAATAGGTACTTTCTGCTGCATCCATCACTATCATCATCTTCTTTTTAAATGTGTTCGTTCTATGTTATATTATATATGAAATGTTTAAGATAAGATACACATTAACATGAAAAAAAGATTATAACTCTTTCTTTTGAGCCTGACTTGATTCAAAAGCAACAACTTGTTGTACAAATCCTTCATATTTTTTCTTGTATCATTCAAAATGCAATTATTTCTCTTCCACCACATATTATCTTCGAAAAACAAAACAAATAATGAACCACATGTATAATAATCTAAGATAAATATTCGAGCTGTTCGACCGAGCATCAAGGATGCTTATATTATAATGGAGATTCTAGAAACTTCAAATTAATTTTAATTTTAATATAAATTATGTTTAAAATTGATGTATATCCTTTAATGGATTAATAAAAACAAGTAAAAGGGTGTTGGTTATTCTATGAAAATCCTTTTGATGTTAGATATTTTAAAAAAATTGCGATCCAATTACTTGATTCGTTTCACCAAGTGTTTGGAAGGATGATATGATTAAGCTATGTGATTAATATCCTATATTTTGTATATAAGGAGAGCCGCAATATTAGAATATTGGACTTTGTAGAAGTTGTTCCAATCTTTTAATAGATAAAAATAGAAGTCATATTAAATACTAAGTTATTTTAAACTTTGAAATTGTCCTTAATTATTATATATTTTCTATAATTTATAATGAATTTATCATATATGTAGAAATTAATAGAATTAAATATATAATTAAAAAATGATAATAAATGTTATTTGAATTTAAAAAAATATAAAATAATTTTTTTGTCTTAAAATGAATGGGTATAAAAAAAAAAGAGAACAGATAGTATTGATTATACTGAATTCTATGCCATGTAGTATAATTTTGCAGGATTCTATAACTAGTTCTTAGGTATTGCAAGAAAAGTATTTAAATTACTTCTATTTTTATCTGTTTATTTTAAATAATAATACTATATTTAAAAATTATGGTTACTGTTTTCATTTATATTAAATTTATCTACTTTTTAATACGATTTTCATTATTATTTTTAGAATTTATAAAAAATATAAATACTTGAAACCTAAAAGAAATAAATGCAAAATGTGATGATCGATAATCATGTGTTAATTTTCTAAATAAAAATATTAAAGCTGAAACATTACTGATAATGGAATAAAAGAAAAAGAAAGTGTTAAAAAGCAGATAAAGAGAAACTAAATTTAGGTGCAAAAATAGAATGGAAAGGGTTTTGTCCCCACAAAAAGGCAAAGCAATGATTATAAACATTGAAGGATTCTTATATCTTCTGTCTTCACTCTTCTGCTCTACATTAAATGCCATGCAAAATTAGTGGCCTCGCATTTGCCACGTTATCTTTTGTCAAAATAACAGATCTATTTATTTACTTTCAATATTGCAGAGTCTGATTTTGCAAATAAGTTATAATAATAAACCCCCATTTATATATTAAGTGGCATGAATGATACAATATAAAACTAAAATAAATAAAAAATTCTACACATATTTAAAAGATTATTTTAATAAACCAATTTAACATAACTTGTGAAAATTTCTTTAAAAACAATACAATTTATTAATAATAACAAAAAAACCTTAAAATTATTAATAAAAATAATAATTAAATTTTTAGAATTAATATTTGTGGTTAATAATTAAATTTCTTAAATTTATATAAACTTAAATTTAAAATAATAATATATAAAAATTTACATTAACTTTTATTATTAATTTCTAGTATTTAATTAATTTTAAATTATTTAAATTTTAAGCTTGTCCATTTTATTCAGAAACAAACTTAAATTATTAATAACAGTGAACTAAAAATATTTTTTAAATTAAAAATAATAATATTTCTACCGATTCATTAATTTTAGTATAGTACTATTTTTTTATTATATAAAACAATTAAATTACAATTTTAAATAAAAAATTAAATTTATTAATTATAAGTATTTTTTTTAAAAATTCTAAACCTTATTTTCTTTGAAAAGAAAAAATTAGCCGAATTCAAATATGAGCTGCAGTGACGATAATACAAATCAATTCAGAATGTTTTAATCTCTTAAGATGAAATTTTGAATTAAAAAAAAAATAAAGGATTGGGTTGGATAAATAATATAAGAATGAGTTGGATTTTGTAAAACAAGTTAAAATATTTATTAGAGAAAAAAAGTTATAATTATACATTGTCATATGATAATAAACGTTCACCTGAAATAACCATTTGACTTTTTTTAAGTGAGAATGTATGTAAAAAATAAATAAATAAATAAATTTTATTTTATTTACATTAATTAAGTTTATGAAATATTTTGCATTAAATTTAGTTTAACTATATTTATTTACTTTTCCTTGAAATTAAGAGTTCAGTTCATGAAGAATACATTTTTCTAAAATTTTGAGTCAAGACACTGAATTTATTTGACTAATTATTAAGGGTGTATTTTCTAATAGATAATAAATTGACAAATTTTTGATATGATAGTTAGTTGACAGTAGATTAATGATCTATCTAACACCTACCACCATGATTAAGGCTAACTGTCTCCCTATCACCATTTTATTATAATATATATTGAAATCCACCCTTCTAACAAACTAAAATTAAGCTTATATGAGAAAGATATAAGTGGCAGCAGTTATTATTGTTATATTACTTAAAGTTACTTTAAGTAAAAATTGTACATTTTGTTGATAGTTAAAATGATTAATTAAAAGTTTAAAACGATTAAACTAATAATGAAAATAAAATTATAAAAATGAATATTCTTATATGATACTTTTGAGTAACTATAATGTTAGTTTTTTATTAGTTTTAAAGATTTCTAACTGCTTATTCAATTATCAATTGGTTTGATTACATTTATGAACTTCTACACTGTTCAGTATGTTTTCTCTCTTTTAAAAATTGTTTGAAGAATTGTTCATGGTTAATTTTAACTTAATTAGAACTACAAAAAACCGTTTTATAATGATGTTATTAGTAATTTAACTCTTCTGTAATTATATTATCATTAATCTAACTTATTATCCTGTGAAGTTCTTTCAATTATATTTTTCCATACACAAAATTAAACTCAAAATCTTATTAAAAAAAAATTAAGTTTAATATCACGTTAGAATTGCGTTATTTGACAGAATGAAAGAATCTTGAAAAATAAGAAAATGAAATGAAAGAATGACAACTAATTTGGGAGCTCAGAACATATACAAGATAAAAGTTATATATATATATATATATAACAAGTAGTTTTATTATATTTTAAATGAAATTTCATGGTATTACATTACTTCTATTACATTATTTATACACAATCCTCAGAATTTTGTTAGGTAAATATATTTTAGTAAAGTTTTCTTATTCATTACTTTTTCTAATATGTGAGAAAATTGTAAACAACTTGCAAGATAAAATGAGATGAAGAAATGAAGAAGTGATTGCAGCTGTAATAACTAGAAAGAGAAAGAGAGTTTGCATTTAAGTTGCACTGATAACATGTCAACCTCACTTGGAGAATCCACACTTTGTCCTTCCACCTTCAACTCTTTCCATCATCATTATACTTTTCATATATGTTTGCTTTTCTTTTCAGGCTTATTTCCAGGCTTATTTCCAGGGATCTACTGGAGATGGATTTTGAATACATTCTGGGGGGAATTACAGCTTCTACTATGCTGCTTCTATTTGTTCTATTCAGTTCTGCATCAAAGAAGGAGGCCAAAGCTTTAGCACATGCAGAAAATAATGGTGGCACTATGATAACAACAACATCAGAAAATGGAAACCAACGTCAACAAATTTCACCAACGCTGGACATCATCATTGTCGGTGCTGGGGTTGCTGGCGCAGCCCTTGCTTGCACACTTGGCAAGGTAGAACAAAGTGGAAACCTTTTCTTTTCATCTGTGCTAAAATAATAGCAATAATGAAGTTACAAGTCATGTCTGAGAGCCAGAAAGGTTCAAGAGGTTGGAAGGAAGAAGAGTATTCAAGAAGTTTAATTTATACAGGCTTCATGGAACATTTGTTCTAAAGATTAATATCTCATTTTTTTTTTCCTTGAATCTTTTTCTCCTTCAAGAATAAGAAAACATATGTAGTCAGATTCATATTCTGTTCTTAGAACAACACCACAAAGTACATATGTATTCATATTCATATTTATAGTTGAGCATATAAGTTCTGGGTCATTTTTCGGATGGCCTAAAAGCTTTTTACACCATGAATTATGGTCATTGTTGTAAAAGGATGAATGATGCTGATATATGGTCCTTGTTTCAGGAAGGAAGGCGAGTGCTTGTTATTGAAAGGGACTTGACTGAACCAGACAGGATTGTGGGGGAATTGCTACAACCTGGAGGTTATCTCAAGCTAATTGAGTTGGATCTGCAAGGTAAGCAAAGTATAGATGGATGGAAAATCGTATGAGAATTGTTGTAATCAATCAATTTTAGGTGTAAAGAACTCCATTTTCTTCTGCTGCTCAAATTCAATACTCTTATTAACTGATGAATGTTGTGAGTTGTTGCAGATTGTGTGGGTGAGATTGATGCTCAGCAAATCTTTGGCTATGCTCTTTACAAGGATGGGAAAAATACCAAGCTTTCTTATCCCTTGGAAAAGTTTGATTCTGATGTTTCAGGAAGAAGCTTTCACAATGGCCGTTTCATACAGAGAATGCGAGAAAAGGCTTCAACTCTTCCAAAGTAGTACAAACTTTTACCATCTTTTAAAAAGGATTTTTTTTTTTTTTTATTGAGTCCTTTCCTTCCTTTGGATGCTCTAATTGTTCCAAATCTGTACAGTGTAAAATTAGAACAAGGATCTGTCACATCTCTGCTAGAAGAAGATGGAATCATCAGAGGGGTAAACTACAAAACCAGGAGTGGACAAGAGCTCACAGCTAAGGCTCCCCTCACTATAGTATGTGATGGTTGTTTTTCCAACTTGAGACGTTCTCTTTGCAACCCAAAGGTAAAAATACTAAGTTTTTCTCTTTCTTTATCGTATATATCACTTACCCAAATTATTCATTAGTTTTATCAATGATTAATCTTCATTGAACAACTTGATTAAACACTTTTAATAAAGTTTACACTCTTGGTACACATTGTATCTATTCTGTTATTTTTAAGGTAATTGTATTAAGATACACATTTTATCCTATATAAGAAACATATAGTAATGGTTAAGAATTATTTAAGAGTGTGTTTTCTACTTAACTTATATTGTAGTGAAACGGGTTTGTTTATTTATTTATGCAGGTTGATGTGCCATCTCATTTTGTTGGTCTGGTCCTAGAGAACTGCAATCTTCCATATGCAAACCACGGGCACGTTATCTTGGGTGATCCTTCTCCCATTTTGTTCTATCCCATAAGTAGCACTGAGATTCGGTGTCTGGTTGATGTGCCTGCTAGCAAAAAATTACCTTCCCTTGGTAATGGTGAAATGGCTCGTTATTTGAAAACAGTAGTAGCTCCACAGGTACAAACGAGTATCCTAGTCTAAGGCTTCACATAATTAACATTCCAAATTATCAACAAACATATTCTTCAACTAACAGAAATTTGTGTTTCAGGTTCCCCCAGAGTTGCATGCTTCTTTTATAGCAGCAGTTGACAAAGGAAACATAAGAAGCATGCCAAACAGAAGCATGCCTGCATCTCCGTATCCCACACCTGGTGCCCTTCTCATGGGAGATGCCTTCAACATGCGCCACCCTTTAACTGGAGGGGGAATGACTGTGGCTTTGTCTGACATTGTTTTGCTAAGGAACCTTCTAAGACCCCTCCATGACCTGCATGATGCTAATGCTATTTGCAAATATCTTGAATCATTCTACACCCTACGCAAGGTTAATATACATTACTCAAAGCTTAGTAGTCATGTACTCCTGATTAGATAATGTATAAAAGTTCTATGCATGTATTATTTAATCTAAGTGAAAGTTTAATCATATATATCATCACTTATAAACTTCCACCTAAATGATTAAGCTTCTTTATTATGTTTGCAGCCAATGGCATCTACAGTAAACACATTAGCTGGGGCATTATACAAGGTGTTTTGTGCATCCCCTGACCCAGCTAGAAAGGAAATGCGCCAGGCTTGTTTTGATTATTTAAGCCTTGGAGGTGTTTTCTCAGATGGACCAATATCTCTTCTCTCAGGCCTAAATCCTCGTCCATTAAGCTTGGTTCTGCACTTCTTTGCTGTGGCTATATACGGCGTTGGTCGCTTACTCGTACCATTTCCTTCTCTAAAACGCATGTGGATTGGAGCTAGATTGATTTCCGTGAGTATTTTTTGCATTTCTTAATGGTTAAACATACACGATCTTTCACATATCAACCATACATAACCTTTGCTGCAACATTATCATATTCCAAATGATGACCAATTCTTGCATGAGTAGAATGTTTAATATATTCAAATATACATTCAATACTGACTTTATATTAATATACCTTCAAACTTTTACACTCAAGAATTACTCCCAAATTATTTAGTTAATGGTACATTAAAAGTTATGATTTTGAATCAATTTTGTTGTTGAGATTTTCAGGGTGCCTCTGCGATCATTTTTCCCATTATCAGGGCTGAAGGAATCAGACAAATGTTCTTCCCGGTGACAGTGCCAGCATATTACAGAACACCTCCTGCCAATTTGCATGATTAAATATACATCTTGGAGAAAAATCATGCATGAACATATAACCTGTGCTATTATTCTATGTAGCGGTGATTACACCTACCAAAAAGGAAAAATAAGTGAGCCTAGAGGAGAATTGTGGTATAGAAGGCTCCATATCTTGTATGAATACAATTTTTAAACAATCGTGTCTACCTCAGTACAAAAACTAAATTTCCAAGATCAATTTTCCAGCAAAAGAGGTTAAAATGTTGGGCTTTATTAGTTGATCATTTATTTATGCTTTCATATAAAAAAGACTAATGATATAATTGTATGAATAAAAATTAGAAGTATACTATGATAAATGAAGTACGTTATAGTGGCCACATAAAAACGGAATGAAAGACAATAGTGACTACAAATATGAGTGACTTAGAGAATAGAGTGAAAGTAAGTGGAGTCTAAATCTAATTGGAAGACTTCAGATTTGATTGAAGTGAATACATATGTGAATTTTGGTCTCTGAGACCAAAATGTGAAGAAGGAAAAAATAGGAAATTACTGTAAAATAGAAAAGTAGGAAATTATTGTTTATTGCTTTTTTTTTTTGTGAAGAAAAGTTGTATGAGAGTGATTCCTAATAGAGGCCTTAAAGCTTAGGTTGTAATCAATATCAGAGCAGGGAAGGCATTAAAGCTTAGGTTGTAATCAGTGTCAGAGCTGAGAAGCATATTGGTACCAGACCTGAGAATGCATTAAAGCTAAGGTTGTAATCAGTATCAGAGCTGAGAAGCATATTCGTATAATGACTATGACGGGTTGGGTGTTTGGACACTTGACTAATTGTGTATCAAAAGGGGTATGTAAATTTCTTTAATAGTAAATTATAAATATTTCATTGCACTAAGTATTATTAATTGAATAAAATTGAGTTTTGATTAACTTTTATATTTTAGGAAAGTTTGCCTTCTCAGAAGTGTAAAAAATGACCACAAACATTTGGTAAGTTTATGGTAAATTTGGGAGTATTACATTTTTATTTCCATTTTATTAAAATAATTTAAAAAATATACATTTTTATATGTCTATCCTTAAATTAAATTTTAATATTTTTTAAAAATGTTCAATGGTTAAAAATAGTTTAATATCACATTTTAATTTTTTGCTGGGAATTTAAAATATAAGTTATACATTAAGATATGTCTATTTATTATAAAGTTAATTATGATATAATTTATATTCAAAAACATTTGCTATATTATACATTTTAATCTCTTAAAATCAACTATTTATTTTACACAATGTATAAGTTAAATACTAATTTTAATTAACTAAGAAAATTATATATTTAACCCCAACTCAAATGAGGATAGAGAATAGAATCTGGTTGTTGTTGACACCTGCACACTAACACAAAATTCCATCGCCTCTCTCTCTTCTCTTCTCTTCTCTCTCTCTCATCGCCTATGCCAAGACAGGGATCGCGACTTCGAGCACCGCCGTCACTGATTGAAGAGAAACTTCGGTGACGGAGCCGGCCACTGCCACCAACAACGTTTCAATTGGTCACCCTGCACTTTCTTTCAACTAAAAATTGGTACTTTCTGCTGCATCCATCATCATCGTCGTCATCGTGATCATCGTCTTTTTAACTGTGCTTCTTGATTCGTTGTATTGAAATCCCATCATTTACATGTTTTGTGCGTTTTAGGGATTTAACGATTTGTTACTTTTTATGCCATCAAGATTCTGTGGGATTGGGAATTTGTGATTCAATTTGAAATTCAGAAAATTTTTGGCAGAGTTTTTTACCCAACAAGCACAAGCGTTGAACAAGAAAATACTTAATGGTGCCTGTGGTTGTGACCACGTGATTTTAGGTTATTTGATTGATTTTTGCATTGAGAGGGCCTTGGGAACTTAACAATGTCTGTAATATGTGAAATCATGGATTTGTTTTTGGCTTTTTGCTGCATATTTTGTCTCTTTTCCCTTCCCAACTCAAAGCAGTACGGCATCCTGGAGCTGTTTCATTGTTTTATTTAAGGTTGTATATTCAATTATAGTCTCATTTCTTTTGTTTTTTTGTTTTGTTTTTGGGTAATATGGTCAGACACTCAAATGGATTTGGAGACTGAAAACAGATTAGCTGCTATGCTTATGAGGGAAGCAGCAGAATTACGGCGGCAGTCTGAAAGGGAAGGTGTTCTTGCTTATCTTCGAAAGCCTGACGTTCGGACTCGGCCAAATTCACGATTCCTCACTGCTACTGTACGTGGAGTTCAACAAGGTTATTTTTAGTCATATATTTAGACAGAGCTTCATTACCATTGCCCTATATGTGCTTCTGAGAAAAGATGTCAGATTGTGTTGGAATTAGGAAATGATATTTATATTGCTGTTTCACTGTTTGATGATTGTATCAATAGCCTTCTTTCGATTGATCTTTTATGTGAGTGCTGTGTATACCCATGAATGCTAGTGGTGACTCGTGGCCAGTGTTATCAATGGCGGAAGGCTAAAATTCTTTCATATAAGCACACCATTGCGGCCTATGGTGCCATTAGGAACAAATTGCCTATGGCGGTTGGCAAAAAATCTGGCGTGTTGTCCATGGCACCACCATTTAAGAAGAATGCTCATGGTTTGTATGGGAATTGGACATGCAGATTTGTTAGAGAGATTATGGTAGGTGTGTTTGGAAGAAAAGGGAAGGGAGGAAATATTTTATTTCTAATAAATATTCTTTAATTTGCTAATTTAAAAAAGTGAAAGATTTGCATAAACTTGAGAGGCTAGAGAATGATTATGTGGAGGATATGGAACCTGCTAGGGGGCTGTCTGGTCACTGAGTAGTGCAGCTAAATTTCGGCAGGAAATATTACTTCATGGCATTTTGGAACCAGGAAATGCAATTGGAGAAAGAAGAATGTCGTGAACACTTTTAAGATAGTGAACATGGTATAGTTTTTTTTTTTTTTTTGGAGAATTTATTGAAATGAAATTGTTGAGAGAAATAAGAGAAGTCATAAAAACAGTGACAAGGTAATGGTGGAGCTGTAGATGTCATCTTTAGCTGCCTCATTATCATACCTACTAATACATTATAATAATATGTCTTGGGGATAATCAAAACTATTAGAATATAAAGTGTAAAGAGAGCTGTGCAAGTTATAAGTTATTGTTAGCATTGGCTGACTCCGTATATTCTCCTTCTTTATTTGCATGAACACATAAGAAAAATAGAAAAGAATTGAATAATACCCAATATTGTTCCTTTGCTCGGTGTTAAAAGGTACATGAAAAATAAAACGAGAAAAAATCATTTACAGAATTAGTATATCATAACACATTTACAGAATTAGTATATCATAACTCATGTATCCATATATTTTTGGTTACACTTTATCCATCCATATTGTGTCTAAGATTTAATTTTGATTTTTTATTTAGTACAGTTCTTTAAGATAAAGATTTAATGACATGTTGTTCTTACTTTGTTGAAATAGTTAAAGTACAATAAACTTTATTTCAATGGTCAAACTCACTGATGATTGAAAGGTAGTGCATTTTATTTTTGGCTAACAAAGTTTTAGGTGAATTGTATATTGGACAAAGTTGTTAAATAACCATTACAGCGTTGCGATAGCATTTTTTGACCCTTCCACCATAAGCATTTTGTAAAAAGAGGTCCTCAATGGTGGTACCATCGGCTACATTGACAACCTCAATGTTTATATGGCAGAATTATGGCCTTCTGCCATCTAGCATTGATAACCTTGATCAAAGGGTATGCATGAAGTTGTGACTAGCATGACACTGGGTCTCATACCCTAGTTGAATACTGAAATTACTTTCATTTCTTTTACGTGTTTGTGACAGACAAAGCACCATCCTCCTCCTCCTCTGTTGCTGAATGTTTTTCATCTAATATGACGTGTACATGTTGACCTGATAGTTTATTATTAATCATATTGAATTTCTTTTGGTGTTCTCTACCAGCAAATCGAGCGGTGGAAGTGAATGAGATGTGGCGATTGCGGCAAAAAGAACTGGAGCTTGATAAACGGATTAAAGAAAAATCAATTGATAAAAGAAGTAAAGACAGAACTCATAGGGATGATAACTCATCAAGAGGCACGGGAAGACATGCTGTTATTGATAACAACACTAGAACCTCTGCCTCACGTTCAAGTAATAGAGAATATGAACTGGATAAAAATGATAAAAGCAGCAGTGACAGAAGTCATAAGGATGATAACTCATCAAGAAGCCCAGGAAGACATGCTTTAGTGGATAAAAGGCCTAGTATCTATACTTCGTGCTCCAGTGAAAGAGAGCATGAGCATGGTGTGGAAGGTTTAAAGGATGAAGAGCTTGAAGAGTTTCTGCACTCAAGGTATTATTTGTCTGTTATGCCTTCTGTTGTTTTATGTGTGTGCATACTCTAGTATAATATCTCTGATTTTTTTTAGAACTAAAGAAACACCATTTTGGTATTAGGACCAAACGAGGCAGAGGTTCTGTTGGCCCAAGGATGGATGAGACTGGACCTTACCTTCCTCCCGATTCAGATAGGGAGCCTGATACTAGTCCGAATGTAAGGCATCGCGGTGTTATTTTTGGTCCAGAGAAGCCCTTGTCATTGAGATCATATGAATCTTCTTCTGAGGAGGAGCTTCATGAAGAACGGCGGAAAAAGAGTAAAAGGTCTCACTCTAGGAGCTCGGACAAGGAGCATTCTAAGAGGCGCAAGTCCAAAGATAAATCTAAGCATAAGAAAAAGAAAAGGGAGGAGAAAAGAAGTAAACATCATCACTGAGGCTCTTATGTAACTTGATATTCTCAGAAGAAGCATGCAGTCAATTTGGATGAAACTCGTGTTTGTACTTAGCGCAGATGATTTTCTGTAACATCAAATGCAAATCCAACTAGCTTGGCCACAGAAAAGGTTACTTAGACAACTATCAAACATTTTAAACTTCAGCTGGGGGCGTAGGTCTCTTGCACAGATTAGGTTTCTTAGTCCGTCATCAGGTTCCTGTCTTGACCTCATTAGCTTGCTTGGAGCAATTCACCTTGTGTTTCATCATCATCCGGTCAATATCAGTGTCATGAATATCATGAACATTTTCCTATTCCGTGTCATTATATACATTATATATTATCTTCATCAAACTCTTTAAAATTACAGCGCCACCCACTTCATTTTTGGCATTCCTTCCATACCATCATGGACCAAGGAATTTTCCCAAAATGACAAACCAGAAATTATGTAACATGTAGAGAATTCAATGATGGCTCTTGTTTAAGTGTATGATGGTACAAGTATCAACTTTCGTGTTGTGGATTACCCTATGTAGAAAAGTATTTTTTCATTTACACCAAGGGAGTAAATTTCGTTTCAATTTACACACTGACGGGAAAAAATGGTCCAAAGTTCTTCAAGACTAAAATTGAAATTGTTGGTGACCTTTCAAGGTTTAGCCGTGGTCAGGCTTCCAATACTAAAGATTATTTGCTAATATTAAGTACTTGATAGTAACGCTGTGTAGTAAACGATATGCAGAAATGATACTTCAAGCGCATTGCAAATGTATGTACTTCTCTATGTTCTATACCTTTCAAATACGTATATAAATAGTTCTTTTCTATAAATAGGGTAAGAAGGAATAGTAATTATTAGCAATTAAATTCCAAGACTAGTATGTGAAAGACTAATCTATATGATCATATATAGAAGGATCAATGTCACAAGTCTTCAAAATCATGATCCGTCTCATCAAAGATCTCCTCCTACAAAGAAATATTGATGTCAATTTAGGATTCCGTCAGCAAATAAATTTGTTCAAAGTGACCTTAATGAATTTAGTACCTGTAAAAGCTCTTCAATGACATCTTCCATTGTAATTATTCCAACGGCTTCTTCTTTTTCTGGCAGCTTTTGAAGTGAACTTCTATCTATTTCCAAAATATCGGCGTACATATTTTTTGACCATTTTCTGCTCTGGGAACCACCCCTCTTCGAATTATTTGAGTTTGGAAAGCTTCTCCATTTATGGCTTGACAATTTGGTTTTTAACCTATTCTCTTGGGGAGGCTTATCACCGTCAATATTCACCTTCACATCTCTCACTGAGTGTATTTCACAGCCATTATTATGAGAGACAGGGAGAACTTGTCGTGATGTGAAAGAAGTCTTTAGTTTTAAAGAGAATCTACATAAAATGTTAGCATCGTTTAACTTGATTACAGCATGTGCTTACCATAAGAGTTATTGTTAGAAGCTTGTTGCTCTGTCTTGTCCCAGTTTTTAACAACAACAGCCATGTGGCTATGACCCTTTCGGAACTCATTCAAAATATCATACAGTGGCATCGATTCTGGAACCCTGTTAACCATGTAATTTTTAGATATGAATGTATTTTAATATAATATAATGCCATTGTTTTCAGAGCTTATGTTTTTCAAGTTACAGTAAAATTGCAAAACATAAAACAAAAATACCTTGGAATTCTGCGTAAGGTCACACTTTTCACTGGTGCTTCATCTTCTGGGTCAATTGTCAGTAAATTCTTGACCTGAAAGTCCATAGTGTATCTGCTTAGAGATAAAGCAAACTTAATGTAAAATCATAAAGAATCCTCTTGGAAGGAAGTTGATATACAAGTTGAATAAAATTGATGCAAAACTATTGTGTGGATTTACACTGTCAATGCAAAATAGATGTTATCGATAGGTTAAAGAAAAACAGCAGACTGCATGCATACCAGGATAAGTCCAATAATATTTGTAGGCTGCTCATGATAGACTGGGACTCTGCTATGTCCATTCTCCATTATCAGATTCATCAGATACCTGTTAATAGTAACAACTCTTGATACAGAAAATTGTAAAAAGTACAAAAACTAGAGCTCACATCGATAATTTTTTGAGACACCTATGTGCTTACCTATCAAGCTTTGAATTAATATCAACACAAAATGTTTCTGTTATGAAAGTCATGGCATCACTGGCTATCTTCTCAGAAAGTTCCAGTGCTCCAGCAATGATTGTTGTTTCATGATGCGACAGTTCCCCACCTTTTCCAGCCTAACACAAATCATCATGAGCAAATGGAGTCTAAATAACTAGAAGAGAAGAAGATAAGCCTCAGTTACATTATTCAGATTGGAAAAATGAATAAGGGCACTGAAGACAAGTCTTCAGTTTCAAGAGAAAATGAACAAACTTATAAATTATAAATGCATGCCTTGTTTCAATGCAAAGCATCATGTAGCCCTGATACAGACCTCATGGCCATGCAGATTTACAAGTGTCTTCAACTCAGCTCTGTGAAAAAGGGCTTCATGTCGATGCCCCAGCAAAAAGTCCAACAACTGGAGTACCAAACAAATGCAAAAAAAGTCAAGGAAAATAAAGTTCATGGATAACAAGCTCCTGGTTACTGAAATAAAACTGAAGTATCAATAGAAGTTCTGCTTAATTTGTGTCACCTTACTAATTGGATAAGCAACAGGAAAACATATCCATACGAGAACACGGACTACTGGAGCCACTGTTGCACCAATTGCTAAACCATACCGAGAACAAATTGATTGGGGTATAATCTTCTCAGAAGTAAGCAGATGTTAGAGAACATTACATAATAAGTTATATAACTGCATGCTAATATTTCCTATAAAATATTGAGTAAAAATATGTGCAGGAAAGATGCAATCCATCATTGTTATAGGACTGCGATCACTACCAAAGGAATCATTAAGCAGATTGAATGTGTCAGTAGAAAAAGTCTGTTTACAAAAATTAACTACTTCTCATTTGGTCTGAGTTTTTTTTACTTGAACTAATCATGGTTCTTGAAGATGAGCTTCTGACTTTCACAGACACGTAGTGTCAAAAGGGATTTGGTCTCTTCAGTTCTCAACCTGTGATATGTATGCATTGCATTTGATTTATCAGAAAAAATGAAATTCTCACCTCACCGAACAGAAGAGTTAATGTCACCGAAATCAGGATAGCACCCCACCAAACAGCAAGACTATCCAGAAAAACTGGTAGTGCCTGACAAAACCAACACCATTATCCAAAATTGGCTGGATCTTTCTATGTGTTCCTGTGATTAAGTGCACACTAACACATGATTTTACTTGTACCTCCATGGCTGCAGCATTGCAAATTAGGAGGGTGCAAAGCAATAAATGTTGATTCCTGACAACAGGCAATATCCTTGCTGTGATGACAAAACACTATTTCAAACAACCGGAGATTTATAGAGCTACTTTATAAAAAGCAATTTAGTTTTAGAATTCAAATGAATTGACCTTCCATAAGTTATAATCAACTTATGATGAGAAGTTTATCCTAATATTGTCAGAAACTACATGTTGGAAATCACATGTAAACAAGAAACAATGATCAAAGAAGTATATATATCTAAATTGAAATTCCAAGACTACGCAACTATTATGTAAAGGTAAAAACTTAAAACTGAAGTAGAATAGAATGATTTCAACTCTGTGTTTCAATACATGACTTAAACTTCCAAATAACTAATTAAGAACTCATGTGTACATTATGGTGAGTTTCCATAAGGCAAGGAGAGAAATTGCACCAGCATTTTTGCGATCATGAGGGGTTCCAGACTTAGCAAGGACCTCAAGATCAACGAGACTCAAGGACATGAGGCCTAAAGTGAGCCCTGACATCAATCCAGCGAACATCACCAGCACCACAATTATCACTATGCGTTTTGAAAACTCCATATCACAGCACTCATACTGCACTGCCATTGAAACCACTCTACAAACATACACACTCTACTCCTTGTTGTTGTTGTCTTCGTCAAATGTATAGTTATATGTTTGTGTTGGGAGGGAGGGATCATGATGATGACCATGATCATGATGATGGCCATTGTCATGGTCAATTGATCATCGATAATGTAGCTTTGAAGGGTAGGGACCCACACCAAACCAATGAAGCGTTTTTGCCTTGGATATGCCCATGCAAGCACAAGAATTGTTCTCTGGAATCGTATTTCTTGATTCTTATTCTGCTTCCCTTCTCTTAAACATATTAATGCTACTCGCGCCAACCACTTTTTGTTTTTTCAAACGGGACATTCCAAATATTGTACGTGTTTTTCTAAGACATATCCAATGATACAAAAATCATGATAGTTGTTTAACTCCTTTTTAATTATGAGCTTAAGAATGTCGCATCAAATTATCAAGTGTTGTCTTCAATTACTAAAATATATGCTACTGTCTCGCAATTTTGTAATTAACGGTAGCTTAGATAAGCAATTGTCCTTATATACTGTTACATTCAATTACTCCATCACCAAACTGCATAATAACTTATTCATATATTAAGTACTTTTTCTTAATATTTGGGCTTGAGTTTAATTTAATCTCATAAAGTTAAATTTTAAGATAAAGTTGTCTTCTATTGATATATCTTAATTTGACTACACTGTTACTAGAGGTGCAATCTTACACATTTTGTTTTATAGACAAAGAAATATTCAAATATCAAATTTACTAGACTTAATATTTGAAACATGGGTGTTGATTAGGATTACAGGGACGGGTATCATGTGATCCTCTCAAAATATATATATACATATATATAACAGGAATAAGTTAGAAGAATTTATAATTTTTTTATAACACGTAATTTCATTTTAATGCTCTCCTGCCTGCTGACATTCGTGTTGATGATGCTCCTACTATTTTTTTTTACATCTGCAAAAAATATTTCAAATATAAGATTTTTTTTAATTTTAATTATATACACAATAATGATAATATATATAAAATTTGAGTATATTATTTTATGTTTCCTACATTATTAGTCAAATCAGTCACTGGTGTGGATAATAAGATCTTATAAGTTCAATGTAAATAACCAAGATGAATTTCATTTTATAATTCGAGTTTTGAGATATGTTTGGATGAGTTTTTCATAAACAATTTTAGTAAAAAATATTAAAAACAATAATAATTTTAAAAAATAAAATTAGCTTACACAAGGTATAAATAAAAATTTAAAGAAATTATATAAAAAATTAGAACTTTTTTATACATAAGTTAGTTTTAACTAATAAAACAAAACAATTTTATCTTTTTTATTTTTCTATTCTGAAATTCTTTTGTAGACAATTTTGTCTAAACATTTTCAATTCTACAAATAGAACTAATAAGTAAGAATCGTTCTTTATTTAAATATTTTAACTTCGTCTTATGACTGGTTCACTTATAAGCTGTGTTGGGACCATAAGAAAATATTATAAAATACATTCCTATATGTTATTAATATTTAAAAATACATTTTTAATTTATCTTATTTTAAAAGCTTTATTTGATTTTTCTTATTTATTTATTTTGTTTGTTTTTAACATTACTTACTTTATAAAGTAATTTAATAAATTAAATGGTTATAAATAACACATTTTTTATGTTTTAGTAAATTGGACTTCAACTTTTATTTTTTATTTTTTAATAAATTGAACTTCCTTGAGAAATGTTTAAATTGTGTTGCATTTAACTTTTAGTTTTAAAAATTACATTCTCCTATTTTAAGATTAATATTTTAATTTTTAAAGACGTGTGTCTTTGTCCTTTGGTACATGTTTTCCAATTTATTTCATTTAAAAAAAATTGAATTCAACTATTGTATTCAATACATTGATATTTATAATTAGTAATCCACCTTGCTTACAAAAGTAATTGAAAACGTGAGTCCTGGTACTAATACTACTGCTAATAATAATAATACAAACAAAAGAAGACAAATGCAATTCAATAATTTTAAGATAATATAATTATTTTAGAAAGTATAGTAGCTTTGATCACCACACCTAAAATGTAACTCCTTACCCAAATTTCAACCATCTTACATTCTGATAAAAGTACGTTAAACCACGTCACAGATTCACGATATAGGTCAAGATTAAAGAAAATTTAAATCATTTTCATTTTCAAAATACAGATTAAGATTCTAATCTTTAAACTAAACACGTTAAATAGCATATGCCCAAATGAATTATTGTATAGCTCAAATCAATGCAAGCAACGTATGCATGTCGCATACTGCATTTGTTGTCATTCTCCACTGTCTTCCAACAAAATACAATGATGTTGATACACATAACATCAAGAAAAAGGAAAATAATTTTGATGTAAACGTATTAACAAAAATAGATTCTACCATGGATGAGGGCTTGTCACGTTCTAATCACATTAACTATTCACCCCCAACAGTTTTTCTGATTATCTAACGTAATCATCTACGAATCTAAGATAAGTACGTGAAATTAAGGTGAGAGACTGTAGAAAGATCATTGTCATGAGTCTTCAAAGTGATGATCGGTCTCATCAAAGATCTCCTCCTACAAGGAGATGTTGATGTTAATAAAAGATTTCAAGAGGAAATAAAATTGTTCAGAGTGACCTTAACAAACTTAGTACCTGTAAAAGCTCTTCAATGACATCTTCCATGGTAATAATTCCAACAGCTTCTTCTTTTTCTGGGAGCGTTGGAAGTGTGTTTCCATCTATATCCAAAATATCTGAGTACATATTTTTTGACCATTTTCTGCTCCTGGAACCACCCCTGTTGGAATTATTTGAGTTCGGAAAGCTCTTCCACTTTTGGAGTGACCTCTTGCTTTTCAACGTATTATTCTCTTGAGTGGTCTTCTCCCCATCAATATCTACCTTCACATCTCTCACTGAGCTCATTTCACAGAGAAGGGGAGCATTTATTATGATGTGAAAGAAATTCTCAATTTCAAACAAGATGAAAAAGATTATCACTGATTGTAATCTCCTAATGTATAGATAAATAGTTTAACCTAATTTAAGCATATGATTACCATTGGCATTATTGTTGGACGAGTGTTGACCTGTCTTGTCAGTGTGTCTGATAACAACAGCCATGTGGCTATGACCCTTCTGGAACTCGTTCAAAATATCATACAGTGGCATCGTTTCTGGAACCCTATTATTACATGTAATGTAATTTCAGTGGTTGTAATATTCCTCCTTAAAACTTCCAAAGCATAAATACAATACCTTGGGATTCTCCGAATGGTCACACTTTTCACCGGTACCCCTTCTTCTGGGTCAATTCTCAGTAAATTCTTGACCTAAAAGTAAGATGTAGTAATCTTAATAAGTTTGTAATAATCTTCTTGGAAACAAAATTAACGATTGAAGCTAAGAGAAATTGGTGCAAAACCGCGTGTAGTTTAGGCAACAAATTTTCACACAACGTGAATAAGGATTGAAGAAAAACAAAAAACTCGATTCATACCAAGATAAGTCCAATGATGTTTGTAGTCTCCTCGTAGTAGACGGGGACTCTGCTATGCCCTTTCTCCAATATTAGATTCATCAATTCCCTGCTTAAAACAAGCATTGGATTTGATGACAAAATACTGTATAAGATACAAAAGGGTAGTTTGCAGTTCATAATTTTTTGAGTCACGTTTACCTATCAAGCTTTGAATTAATATCAATAGAAAATATTTCAGTTATGGGAGTCATGGCATCACTGGCTGTCTTCTCAGTGAGTTCAAGTGCTCCAGCAATGATCGTTGTTTCATCATGTGTCAGTTCTCCACCTTTTCCAGCCTAATATAATAAAATTAAGAAAACGAATCAATGCATGTACAATGAGTAGATGCATGCTCAATCAAAAACATCAAAAGGCTCTGATACAGACCTCATTTCCATGCAGATTTACAAGTGTTTTCAACTCAGCTCTACGGAAAAGTGCTTCATGTCGATGTCCAAGCAAATAGTCCAACAACTGGAAAACCAAATAAAGGGAACAAAACAAAGTCAAGAAGATCAAGAAAATCAATTATTAACGAATTAAATTGGATCCATGTTTACTTGAACAAAACTAACTAAAAAAGTACTAACAATTGTATGTTACCTTGCTAATTGGAAAGGCAACAGGAAAACATATCCATACAAGGACACGGACAACTGGAGCCACTGTTGCACCAATTGCTAAACCATACCGAGAACAAATTGATTGTGGTATAATCTACATACAGGTCAATACATGTCAGAACAATTTTACACTGCAAGCAGAGTAGCTAAGTCCAGAGATATTCTTAAGACAGTTACATGTTCAGTAAATATGTGCGATAAATGCAGCATTCTAGGAGTTGGAACATAAGAAGTACGATTTACAAATCAAAACATCAACTACTTCTAATGATCTGGTCTGAATTATTTCCACTGATGAAGTAATCATAATTGAACATATAAGGAGAAGAAAAATTTCCCACCTCACCAAACAGTAGAATCAATGTTACTGAAATCAGGACAGCACCCCATGCAACAACTAGACTATCAAGAAAGATAGGAAGTGCCTGACAAAAGTAATATCCATATCCAATATTAGCTGAATCTTTTCGCATAACCATTTGATTATTTTTTCGTGTATTTGTGATCAAAGGGGTCTAACCATTTGATTAAATACACACTAACACATTATTTTAGCTCTACCTCCATGGCTGCAGCGTTGCAAATTAGAAGGGTGCAAAGCAACAAATGTTGATTTCTGACAACAGGCAATATCTTCGCTATAAACACAAAAAAACACAAGTTAAAACATCTCGAGATTCAATAATAACGTCCATAACAATGTTATATCTATTTCTTCAGTGACAAAGCTTTAACAGATTAGAAATGATTCTCAGTATCCGAGTAGCTTAGGAAGTGAAAGACTTGATTATGATTAAATTTTCTGCCCTACTTACTATTCCTCCTTAAAGTGTCACTTGAAGAAAGCTGATTAAACCGACCTTGTTTCAGTTTTTCAATTCAGGTAAAAACTAAAGTTGAAATGTTCTAACTCTGATTCCAGTAGATGGTTTAAACATTTTAAGCAACAAACAAAAATCTCAGAACTAATGTATGTTTTGATATGATGAGAAAATACCGGCATGTTTGCGATCCTGAGGGGTGCCAGACTTAGCAAGAACCTCAAGATCAACAAGACTCAAGGACATGAGTCCTAAAGTGAGCCCTGACATCAATCCAGCAAACAACACAAGCAGCAGAATTATCAGTAACCGTATGAAAAACTGAGTTTCACAGCACTTGTATTCCACCGCCATTGAAACCACTCTTCAACTGGTTTTTTTTGTGTTGATGATGATGTCCTTGTGTCTCAATCCTATCAAGAGTTAGAGCAACACCTTCATAGCTTTAAAGGGTGTTCTAGTTATGTTGAAAAGATGGTTTCTTTAATAAATGGAATGCGATAGAAGGTGGAGGAGCTTGGGATTTTGCCGAAAGAAGACTGATGTCAAAAACGAATGCTAGAGTTGCTCGAACACACCACTCTATGTAGCTAGGTCGGTGAGAGATCATAGTCATCGAATCCTTACGTAGCTTGCGAAAGAAGGGACCCACCACATCACAAGTTGGCATTTTATTAAAGATGCCATGTGTTTTTGCGTCGGATAATGCCCCTTTACTCCTCATGCAGACTCACAACACGAATACGAGATTGTTCCTGGTTCTGATTCTTGTTCTGTTTCTTTTTGGTAAATTAATGTTCCTCGTCCCACTACTTGTTGGAAAGAAGATATATATAAAGAGAACCTATGAAAGACATTTCTAACAGTGAAACAAGAAAAAGGGGACGCTTCTTTCTTTTATACGTGTTTCTTTAACTACTTTTATAGATCAATAATCCCTCGAGTGGTAACGGTAAGCATATGTCTCATGGCATAGTACTTACTCTAGTAACTCTCAAACTGTGTTTGACACTACAAATGTATTTTTAATTAAATTAGCACTTATTAAACTAAGTGTTATAATCATAATTTCACATTTTAATTGTAGTTCACTTAGGTTAGGGATAAATCCATGAAGGTTTCCTTATAAATCCTAGTAAGAAACCCTTTAACCTTTGATTTTCGTCTATTGTATTGCCTTGAAAAGAGATTAACGATAAATACACTTAGTTGTTTCGTAGTTATATATAACATTTTCATTTGTTTTGTTGATTGTATTTTTGTATAGAGAACACAATAAAACTGCAACGCTTTGTTGAGGACAGATAATCAATAATTAATGATTCCTACAATTAATAGAAGAAGAAAAGCAATGACAAGTGATATATAACATGAAATTATCCTTATAACTTATTTGAAAAAAATTGCAAACTTACAAATGCAAGTACTAGAATTATCATCCTTCTACTTCATACTTTTTTTTCGACAATATATACTCATTTGGTCGTACTGATTCAATATATTACTTTTTTTTTTTTTTTAGTTTACAATTTGATGTGTTATTACCTTTTAGAAACATATATTTCAATAACTCAAGTAATCAACGAAACTTTTATTATTGCACTTATTTTTCACCTTAAACTAATTTTAATACCGTGACCAACATTGTGAAATTAGTGTCAAATGCAAAAGTATTTCCAATTGCTTTTCAAGTTATTATATTTGTGTTTCGTGAAAAGACTTGAGTACAATGTCATTATCATGTCCTCATGATAATCATTTATATTTACATGCATATTATTTAGAAAACAATGGACATGTTTAATAATTCATTATGTTCATGGTGCATAATTTCTACAAAAAATCATCACAAATAAGGTATTCATGTATCTTCTAAACTTTTAATTGGTTCTCATTAAAAACAACACAAAGGGCAATAGAAGTTTCCATCACTGCCAAAAATATTCTTCTTAACAAAATTGAGAAACTTGTCTACGTTAGTCTCGTATTCATAACTTGTGAGCTCACTATTCATTCAACTAAGATTAATAATTATGTTTTGTACTGTAATAAAAAAATGCATTATGTATGTAAATCTTATCTTAATTTCTCATATAATAAATTACATTCAAATTAATTCAAATTAATCATCAACACATAAACAATATATAAATACTCCCAAATTGGCATGTGTGTCAAAAGTTACTCATACCCTTTAAAAACTAGTAATATATGAATAAAAAAAATATAAAACTACACCTTATTAGATATGTTAATCATAGACTCAACAACACTATCATTCATAAAAGCATATTCATCCGGAACAATTTCATCATTAATAAAACACATTTATGGTGTACCAACTATTGCAGTGATGGAGGGAGGAGTGGTGGAAGGAAGTGCAGATAATCGAAACACAAAGTAAGAAAACGATATTGACAAACAGACAAAGAAAAAATGCATAATTGATGGATATAAAAGAAAAAAAAGTCGTTGATAGAGGTGTGATAAAGAAAGGTGTTGTTTCGACATTCATAATGAAGATGAAAGAATTATAGAATGATGTAATATTCAAAGAACAACACAACTATATTCAAAGAACTACAGAGACTAAATAAATGAGACTAGATAAGATTCTAAAAGAATTCATCTTTTATATTAATTTCTCTTATGATTAATCTAAAAGGTTTGTAAATTAGGTAAGTCTTTTTAAACCAATAATTCTTGACATTAAAAGTATTGTTAATTATTACTTTACTTTTTGTCTTTGTAGAACTAGAAGCATTGTCTGTTAAATGAGAAAGAGACTTCATTTCATTTTCCTTTTTTCAAAACAATGAATGTGAATGAAAGATGAGGTACGATGGAAGAGACTAGAACCCACAAAAAATGTTAAATGAAAGATGAGGTATGCATAATAAAAAAAAAAAAATCTTTGAATTGGTTAAATAGATTAATAGATCCATCCTTATTTGAAATAACGATCTAATTAACAACATATTTCTCATCCTTTGAAATCAAATCTACACATAGGCCAAGAAAACGACTAAGAAAATTCTTGTAATGTTACATCACCATAACTTCTATGTCATCTAAAAAAAATTACCAATAATTTATGTAAAAATGTTTTTATTTACCTAATTTTTGAATTATAAACATATTTATCTTATTTGTTTTTATAAAATATATTCAATATATTTATAGAATATAAATACTTTTAGGCACTAAAATACTATTTTACAAAATAATAATAATATATATATATATATATATTGAAATTTTGTAATCTAGCAATAAATTTTGAAATTAAATTATTCAATAAAAACATTAAACAGTGTAAAAGCTAGTATAAGTAGCCCTTCTAAGTAAATTTATCTTTCGTACCAGAATATTGCTGCTTGTGATTTAACCCTTCTAAGTATTTTGGTCGATGACCCCTTAGCTCAATTACGACTTAATTTTTTATTTTTTTTTTCACTTGTGCTTCATTGATTTCTTAACTACTACACTCAAGAAAAGAGAAAAGGAGAAGAAGAAAACTATTCTCTCAATTAAAAACTAATTTCACTTGAATACGGAAGAAAAGGAGAAGAAGAAAACTGTTCTCTCAATTAAAAACTAATTAAGTCACTTGAATACGGAACTCTCCGATCGAGTGGGAAGAGAAACTCGTAGCACTCAATTTTTTTTATCAATTATTTTTATATCAGGAATATTTATTTTGATCGTATATTTTTCCAAATTACCTTTATTATATTAAAATTTTAAAAAATATATCAATTTAAAATTATTTGATATATCACTCGTATAAATAAAAGATGAATGTATACTATAATTTTAAAACCGACTAAAATATCAACCATATAATTAGATTTTATTAATTATTCAAAATACATACAATAATTAATATATAAAATTATAATTAAATAGTTAGATTAACAAAATTTACTTTTGCATATCAAGTTATTAATTATATAAGAACTATAGTAATGTTTATATATATATATATATATATATATATATATATATATATATATATATATATATATATATATATATATATATATACATATATTATTTTTTTTTCTATTTTCTTTTTTATATTTTGCGCTTTATTTTTTTATTTTATTTTATTTG
>Ga0099825_1000415_pt1 | contig 44095 bp, 19 predicted proteins | sample SiratroredBW_FD_76838 | JGI IMG/M metagenome (GOLD analysis project Ga0099825, IMG submission 76838) | Root nodule microbial communities of legume samples collected from California, USA - Siratro red BW | ecosystem: Host-associated > Plants > Roots > Nodule | place: USA: California | collected...
AATCACAATCAATATCTTATATTATTATTGAATATATATATATATATATATATATATATATATATATATATATATATATATATATATATATAAAATCAATCCTAAGCAATCTCTTATTTTCATAGTAAAGAGTTTTTATATACATGTTATGCTTTATTATTGCATGATTTAATTTAATCAATACATAATTTTAATTAATTAGTTAATTAGACTGCATGTATATGTAAAGTTAGTTGTTGTAAAGAAAAATTATGTAAGCTAGTTAAATGAAAAAATAGTTTTTATATAATGAAAATTTAAATTATTTAAATTAAAAAAATTTAAATTGTCTGAAAATAAAAATAAAATAAAATTAAAATTTAATAATAAAATATATTTAATAAAATTAAGTATAAATTGAATATTTTAATTTAATTAATAATATAAATATAATTTAAAATAAAATTAAAATTTAACAATAAATTTAGAAATAAAAATTTGAAAATATTATATATTTTTTTAAAATTATTTTTTTGTTATTTATTCGAAAACATTCAAATCAATTTTATATTTATTTTAATTATTTAATGACAATTAATCTTAACGATTACATTTCTATCAAAATAAAAAAAACTGCTTTATCACTGTTCATCAAGACAACATGCAAAATCATGCGGTAAATTATTTTAATTAACTAAATTAATTAAATTGTATCTTAATCGGGATCATCTAAAAAAAATAAAAAATACGCCATTTTAAAAATTTTATAAAAAAAATTACACATTACACTGTATATTTGGTTTTTCATTTAAACATACCAATCTTAACTAACAATAACTTCACAACTTTTTTATTTAGACATGAAAATTTTACTTCAGTGTAACAATAACTTTCCGACTTTTTTATTTAGACATGAAAATTTTATTTCAGCATTAACTAAACAATAAAATTTACCTTAACAATTTCTACACATATATAAGTTTATGAACATACACAATAAACTATGAATGTATTCTGCATCAGAAAACACTTTATATAATCTTCTTAAAAGGAAGAAAACAAAAATGAAATTATGATCATTCAAACAACAAATTATATTTCATTGCATATTTTTAAAACAATCATTAGTTCACCTACTAGTATTGCATGGTTTTTTAAGCAAGATTAATTTACATAATTTAATGTCTTAATGTTTTTTTTGTTTTATGAAAGAAGGGAACATGTCACATAAAGAAAAAATTATTTTTGTATTAAGTTATAATGTCTCCGAGTAACTATTCTTGCACATGTTCAAACTTAGTTTATCTAAAAATCATTACTCTTTAGTTTTATAAATTTTTCAAAATCATTTGTTTTTTAAAATAAATCCATAAAAATACTGAGAATCTTAATCTTAAATTTAATTTAATTATACAATATTAATATTTAATATAATTTTTTGCCATATATATAAATATAAATTTTTTTACTCTTTTTATTTTCATTCTTTCCCTCTTTCATTTTATGTATATTTATTTGTGTAAAATAAATATTTAAAATTGAATTTGATTATAATAATATTATTAAATACATGTTTTATCATTACTATATTAAGAATTATTAAGTCTTGTAATAACTATTTTGAAATATTGTTAATTTTAATTGATTTCTAATATATAAAATTACACGTATAGCTTCTCAAAATAAATTACTTTAACATAACAAACTAAATTTGATTTTCTCTTTTAATTAATGATCATATTAAAAAAATGATATTGAGTTACTTAAATAAATAAATAGAACAATATAACACTATTCAATTAAAATTCAATTAACTAATTAATTGAAATTATACCTTAATTAAATTAAATCGTATTATAATGACACGATTTATTCACAATGATATATGCAATATCTGCACGATTTATTCACAATTATAGATACAATTTCTGCACAATTTATTCATGTAAGAAAAAAATAAAAAATATATCATTTTGAAAATTTGATGAAAATATTACATTAGTATGAGAATTTTGCCTCAAAAACATGTTGTATATTTGGTTTCCATTTAAGCATATGCCAATCTGAACTAACAATAAGTTCACAATTTTTTTATTTATATATGAAAATTTTATCTTAGCATTAAGTAACAATAACTTTACAACTTTTTTATTTAGACTAGAAAATTTTATCTCACCGTTAACTAAACAATAAGATTTACCTTAACCATGTCTACATATATACATTTATGAAGTAAAGTGAGTGAATATACAAAATAAACAATAAATGGATTATGCGGAAAACACTTTATATAAGTTTTTTGAATATCAAAAAACAAAAATGAAAAAAAAAGCTTATATTTGAATTGATTTTCTCCTATGGTGAATATAATTGATAATTAAACCATCAACATAAAATATCAATCCTAATAACAATCAGGAGGAGATATTACGTCAATTGTGGGTCCCAATCAATGTAGTATATATCCTAGTATGTCAGGAGCCTACAATCGACTAATATCTCTATTTTTTTTTAAATAGAATGAGAAATTACGTCAGTTGTGACTGTAATATCTCTATTTTAAAAAAAATAGAATTTTTTAAAATTCTTTTATAAATCTCTAATACATACAAGGGAGTACCACAATAATTTTCAATTTTTTTTGACAAGTATAGACAGGTGAAATAAAAAATGATGTGAAAAATACTAGAAAAATAAAAGAGAAATAGTAAACGATGAAATTTTGGAAAAAATTATTGCCCAAAAACTTCCTTACGTCGTTTCGAGAAACTTTCATTGTTGGAGCGTCTCAATCCGAGCTTTCTATCAAAAGTTATGGTAGTTTGAAGTTTTTTTGTCCTAAATTTTTGAAATGCTAAATCTATGATAAATCTATACAATGTAAGAACTCTACCATCAAATATACACTAATGCTGATAAAAAATTTGGGTCAAAAATAAATTTCTAACTATTCTTTATTGAATTTTACAAAACTATTAACTTCTTGCAAAGAGAAGCGGCAAGGGATATCGAACTAAGCATTCACGGCGGCGGTGAAAGGCTCACGCATCAAGTGACGAAACTCAACCGAGATAATCGCGGAGCTTGTGCATGCCAAATGAACCTAGCAAAATTGGTGAACACAAAGATGTAAACTAGTGAGAAGAGAAAGCGGGACCACGCAATGAAAACCATTGAGAAGAAAAAGCGGCATCACACTAAACGAACCCCACAACACGAAACAGGAGAAGCCAGCGAGACTCAGTGAAGGAGAATAAATGTAAAAGAAGAATGTTGTCCAAGAGTTAATATATGCCTTGGAATCCCTAATTTTAACACGAGGAACATACTACGTCAGTTGGGAACTTCCAAACGACGTAATATATGCTAAATTTTATCCAATTTCTCCAAAATTCACTCGTGCGCCACGAGAAAGATATTAGGTCGGTTGGAAAGTCCTAATCGACGTAATATTGGTTACATATTATGTCCGTTGGGACCTTTCAACTGACGTAGTATCTTTAGCGCTATTATAAGTTTTCAAATTTCAAATTTTTACTTTTTTCAATCTTTTATACTTGAATGGTAACGAATATAGAATATGATATTTTACGTTATGTTTGAGTTAACTGATAATATTTCTTCAAATATTTACAAAAATATCATTATATATTTGTTTATATCAATTCTGTTTTAATCTAAAGTAGAATGTGTTTTTTTACTAGTAGTGATTTTGTGAAATGTTTTCCAAAAAATAATATCTCTTATTGTTCTCATTTATGTGTAACACAAAAAACATTTAAGGACTTATTTATTTGTAGTCAGTATTTGATAAACTATTTCACGAGAATCGGTATTTATTTTTTCTCTTCGAGTCCTATTCTTATATTTTCACCATTTTAGTAAAAAAATCACAATAATTAACAACATGCTTACTCTTTAGCGTTGTAAATTATTTTGATAATGGCGCTACTATTTGTTGTTCAAGTCTTCTCCGGGACCGTATTTAGGTCCCTTTGTACTCTTTTCCACTCGCTCAAATCGCAAATTATATTTCACTCCATATTTTCAAAACACTCGTTAACGTGTGATTATTACTATACAACCGCAAATTATATTACAGGTTTTCAATCAAAACAATCTTCGAATTTAATTAATAATTTTATTATTATACAAAATGTAATAGTTATAATTAATGGTTTTTTTACTATAGATTAACTAGTGAAAAAGATATTAATTAATACAATGAGTGAAAATCTTTATGATTAATAAGATTAATAATTATAAATCTTAAAAAATATTAAATAAGTTCATTTTCATTGTTATAAACAGAGGGATATTCAAGAAATAATACTACTGTACTTTTATTTTTTTTCACACAGCTACTGAATTCATCCTCTAAGCACCTTTTATATATTTTCTCCAATTGAATTTAAAGATATTTCATTCAATAAAAGTCATTCCCAAGTTGATAATTTTGTATACCAATCTATTATTTGTTTTTATTTTGATGTCAAGTTATATCTATGTTATGCTTCCAAATTTGCGCTTACTCTGTATATTGATTTTACATTTAAACATACCCCCAATCTTATCAAACAATAACTTCACAACTTTTTTTATATAGACATGAAAATTTTATCTCAGCCTTAACTAACAATAACTTCACAACTTTTAACTTTTTTTCTATTTAGATATGAACATTTTATCTCAGCATTAACTAACAATAATTTCACAACTCTTTTATTTAGATATGAAAATTGTAATCTCAGCATTGACATGACCAAATTCTAAACACATTCTAATACGTAATTACGTTATAAGCTTTGCTTCCTTTTAAAACCGGATCTTAGACACTTTCTTGTGTTAACCTTTTCATTGTACAGAAAAAGTCTTCATAATTTTGTGGATAATAACTGAATTGGTTCATATACATAAGAACCACTGAGAAGCAGACGAAGGACGTGAGAAAAAACTTAGCATATGAGAGCAATTTAAGCCCTATGTCGCAATCAGAAACACCCATTTCTTCCTGGATAAGGTTGTTGGAGTTGAAACCAATAACGTTGCAAAGAATATGTTGGTGTTCACATTCGAGCATGAGTTTGAAAAACGTAAGAAGGCAGAATCTCAGCCAAATTTGACCATGTGAAAGGATGGTAGACTCTGGAATCGTCATTTGTAGTAGTAGGTATTGTGGCTACATTTGTTCACGAGCAAGAGTGAACGCACTGGCACACAGTATGAACAACTCTAATAAGAAGAAAAGAATCATGTGACGAATTTGGAAAATGAAAATGTTGCTGCTACACTCTGACCAATCTCTTCAACCATTTATTTTTCCATACCAACCAACCATAAAATTCAATAATTGGACCAGACATTTCCATAACTTTTATCAGTTTAAGATTCAGATCTGTCACGTTGCATTGTTTAATTTCTTCATCTCCGTCACAACTATGTATTACATAGATGACTTAAAAAAAGAAGTTCTTCTTTTCCTTTATATATACACATTTATACCTATACAGATAATTCCAAATCATATTTACATATTCATCAATTATTAATTATGAATAATTAATAAATTATGTGTTCAGTCACTCATTGACTGTGATTAATTTATGTCTTAAAAGGGAAGTGGTACTCATAAAAGGAAGGTATAGACGACAAAAAGTGAGGACCCTGGGTCTTGTATTGACTAGAAAGATAAAAGAACAATTGAATCACGTTTTTCTTCTAAAACCTAAAACTTTCCATGCAAAAATCATATTCACATGGAACATCATCCAACACCTACTACTCCTTTTTCTTTGCCAAATATTGTTCTCCAATATGTAGACGCAACTTGATTCATTTCTAAATCATGATTTTGCAATATTAGTTTAAGTCCGGTACTAGTCTTGTATGATTTTTTAAGCTTTTAAAATCTAAGTATCCAGTTTCAATTTTTGTCAAGGATTAATTTATATAATTTAATGTCTTTTTGTTTTCTGAAACAAAGGGGACCAGGCACAGAAAAAGTTGTTTCTTTTTATTAGGTTATAATGTCCTTTTGAAGGAGGAATGATTAATGCATGTTTAAACTAGTTTATCCTAAAAATCATCACTCCTTTAGTTTTATAAAATTTTGAAAATGTTTGTTATGTAAAATAAATATGTTAAAATGCTGAGAAACTTCATCTTAAATTCAATTTAATGATATTAAATTACTAATATTTAATATAATTTCTTCCCATATATATAAATATAAATATTCTTTTTACTTTTTATTTTTCATTCTTTCTCTCTTTCTATGCTTATTTGCGTAAAATAAATATTTAAAATTGAATTTGATTACAATAATCTTATATAATACATGTTTTATCATTAGTTAGATTAAGAATTATTAAGTTTTGTAATAACTATTTTGAAAAATACATTTATTGTTTTTTTTATTACTAATATATAAAATTACACCATAGCTTATCAAAATAAATTACTCTAATGTAACAAACTAAATTTGATGATAAAAATAACCCATATAAAAGAAAATTGGTATTGAGTTACTTAAATAACTAGAACAATATAATACTTAGTCAAAGATTACCCTATTGCATATAGTTATTAATGTGTTGTGGGTATGAAATTTTTTACACTCTATATATTATTTTAGATGTGATTACTAATAGGCATAAAAATTTGCTATTAATTAATATTTATTATTATATGAATAAGTTATTCTTCTATAGATTGCTGCATGTAATCATTCTTAGTTAAATTAAGTGCTCATTTTATATTCATTTATTTGAATGATTAATTTAATTTTACCTTAAAATACTAGTTATCAAAATAATAGCTCATTGATATTCAATGTTTAACAATTTTTAAAAATATGTGTAATTATCAAAATTCCTAAAAATTATATATTTATAATAAACATAGAATAAAAATTCCATAACTTACAATTGTTATATAAAAAAGTCACCAAGAAAAAAATGCAAAAAATATCGATTAAATTAGACCTAATTGGTACTGCCATAAGTGGGGATGTGAAATCCTATAAAATTGTTTTGTAAAAATTTAAATTGAACTTGCTTAGTTTAATTTTTTAAAAAATATCAATTCTTAAAGCTAAACTGTAGAACATAATATATATATATATATATATATATATATATATATATATATTTCAAATTAAGATATTCTTTCAAAACTTTTTAAATAAGTTGTTGACTTATTTTCATATACAATTCAATGTAGTTTGTCTAAAAAATCAGTTGCAGCTCTATAACAATTCAGTTCTATAATACTTAGTCACTTGAAGGCATTCTGTTCATCTATCTTTAACATAGGAACAACAAATAACTACATCATGTTTAAGTCTTGTATTTTTTCTCCACTCTCAACTTCTTCCACGTAATGTTATAATCTAATTTTGAAATGAGTATAATTTGTCATTTCCTTCTTTACATATATTTAAAAAAAAATTAAGCACTTCATCAATTTTTGCATGCTTGACTTAATTTTATATTTTTAAAAATTGATCATTTAAGTAGTCAAAATATTTATTTAAGACCAAAATATTTATTTAAGACTTAATTAGATTGAATTAGGTCAATTTGATATTAATAAAATTATTATAATAATTAAATAATATATAAAATAATATTAAACAATATAATATCATAAATATATTTTTACTTTATGTTTTTTAATGTCTTAGGTTCAGAAATTGAGGTTATGGTTTATTCTGTTTATTGAAACATTAAAAAATAAAAATATAAGAGAGTTATTAAGCTTTTAAATATGATGATTAACTTTAATAATATTATATTGATACTTTTGAAGTAGAAACATTAATGAATGTTTTTAAAGATAAAAAAAATTATATTATTTATTGTAATACTCTAAAAAGTAGTTCTAAAATAAAAATTAACTTAAAATTTAAATAGATAGAAAATTCTGTTAGTTAGTTTTTTATTTTTATAACAAAATGATCGTTTCTCTTTAAAGTTTTCAATTTTCTACGTAGATTTGAGATTTTATTTGGATTCATAATCATTTTAGATGGCTAAGGTTGGGTATAAAAAAATGTTCAATCAGAATTTAAATTTAAATTAGACTATCTCTAATATTTGTAAGTTTTTGAAATTATTTATGAATTAAGGTAAGAAAAATTAATTTAAATGTTTTTATTCTTAATAGATTTTAATTACTTATTTTAATAAGTATGAATTAGATAAATTTTAATTTTAATTAAATAAATATTTATATATGATATGATATGAATGTTTATAAATGATATGAAATGATAATTGAGATTTAGATTAATAAACATGTATGTTGATAGAATCATAAATTATCACATCTTAAACTAAACAATCACCAGTATACCTTTTTATTTATAATTTTGTAACATGTTCTTAAAAAATATTAAATAAATATATTTACATGCCATTATTTGTACATAATTTTGTTAAGATTAAGTCAATGATTGTATCCTTGTTACAACCTATGACTGTGACTAATCGTTCGAACTTTGGTACGAGATACTGACAAATTTCTCTCATTAGTTTCACTCTATCTTTCTATAAAAAATAAAATAAAAATAAAAATAAAATTCACAGTTTATTCTATAAAATAAGTGAAAAAATTTCGTGGTTACAAATGATTTAGTTCGTTAGTAAATTAAAAAAATGAAAGAAAATAGAAACATAGAAGGAAAAATTGAGATCCACTTGAGGAGGGTCGACTGGTCAACCCATTCCTCTTGATCCGATTTTAACTCTTTATTTACGTGTTCAAGACATCCCACCAATTAGTTCCAACAACCCAGTCAAATGGGTTGACTCATATTACACTTTTTCACCACTCTCCAATTATAACACTTTTTTGGGATCATAATATATTTTATTTCTTCCTATAATTTTTCTTCAAATTATTTTCTTATTAAATATAAGCTTTCCATATAAATTCACACCTTTGGGGTTCCACACTACCAACGCCAATGAGATAAAAAAATTGTTATTATTTTCTTAACCCAAGATTTATAAATATATATTATTAATTATTAATATGTAATTCATAAATTGTTTCTTCTGAGTTCCATAAAAAAATAACCTTTGAGTGACGCAGTACGCGCTTTCTGAGCGGCGCACGAAAGACTTACCCGTTTGACATGTTAAACAAACCAATAGAATTTACCTTTAACAATGTCTACAGATTTAAGCTTATGAAGTAACGTGAACGAACATAAATAGTAACCTATAAATGGATTCTGCAGAAAACACATTTTATATATAATCTAAATGACAGAAGAAAACAAAAATGAAAAATGGCCTTATATTTGAATTGGGTTTCTCCTATAATTTGTTTTCGTATTTGATTTATGGTGTAATGTTTGATTTCACAGTAAGTAGTGGTGCTACATTTGTGGGATGTTTTCTAATAAATAACAACTGCATTAACACATAAAAAAAGCATTTGACAAACATAATGGACTTATTCATTCATAGTCAGTATTTGAGAAACTGTTTCACGAGAATCCGTATTTATTTTTTCCTTTTAGAGTCCTATTCTTATATTTTCACCATTTTAGTAAAAAAAAATGCAATAATTAAGAACGTGCATACTGCAACCCGGGCACGAGTCAGAACCCAACAAAGACCAAACTCAGTCTGATTAATAATAGCATCCCCATTTTCAAAAGCCATGAAGTGTATAAAAATGAAGAAAGATATAGTATTTATTATGATGGTTCATAATTAATATGATGACATAACAGGTGGTGAGATTGTATAGTATTTATCTATGTATCTGCATTAAAAAAAAAAAGACAAATCCAATGGAATGCTGCAATATTCAAAGCAAATATGAAGGACACTTGTATTTCACTTTTGGTCTTGTTATGAAGGCTCAACTCCCCTCTTTTATTGCCGAGTCCAATTGCATCATTTACTATGACTTGTATCTCTCTCTTTCTCTTCTCTTCTCTCTCTCACTCCCTAGTCTCCATCTCTTTCTCTCTCTCATTCCATTGAAATTTATGGCAAGAGGGGGTGGACTCTCCATTGATTCAGATCCAATTGGGAGCTTCTTCCCCCACAAGCCAGTAGTTCTCAACTCTTTCCCTGAAGACAACAACATCAGTGGCCAACACAAGTGGAAACTTGGTCCAAACATGGATGCCACAGTTACCAGAAAAAGGTCTCCATCATCTTCTCCAAACACAAACACCAACACCAACACCAACACCACCTCCACCATCCCCTTCCAAGTCAACCTTACCTCTGATAACAAAAGGCCCCACATCGACGAGATGGACTTCTTCCCTAACAAGACCGATGATGATCATAACAACACCACAAACAACTTCGCCTCTGCCTCCACCGCCGCACCTCCCTCACTTGACCACCTTCTTCACACACATGATCAGTCATCCACCTTGGAAGTAAACGTGAGTCACCCTTTCTCTCCTACAAAACATGTCTCATGTTCCATCACCATTGCTTCTTTGTTATGTATCTAACTATGTGTGTGTATGTTATGATGATCTTGATCATGTGCTAATCAATCTGATATCCTCTTAATAGACTGGTTTGAATCTTCTCACCACCAACAGTGTTAATGATCATTCCGTGGTGGTGGCCGATGAGACACACACTAATTCAGAAGAAGAAAGTGAGGTAGATAAATTTATTTGTAACACGCACACTAAACCAAAAGCAATTTTTTTTTTCTTATTCTTTTGTTTTGTCGGTATAATTGGGGGATGAATTCAAAAGCTATGTGTTTGATATGCGACATCTAATTTTTCAGTTGGTTGTTCTTCAAGCTGAGATTGAGAGAGTGAAGGAGGAGAATCTTAGGCTGAGGAACATGCTTGATCAGGTTAACACGAATTACAATGCCTTGCAGATGCATTTGGTGAGTTTGATGCAAGAACAGAAGGAGGAGGAGGGTGAACCACAAGTGTTTGATGGAAAATTAGATGAGGAAAAACAAAGTGGGAATGGGGCCTTGGTGCCAAGACAATTTATGGATCTTGGGTTGGCTAGTAATGCTGATACTAATGAACCTTCCCATTCTTCCTCAGTGGGAAGAAGTCAGGATCCGTCAAAGTCGCCAATAAATAATGAGGTAGCATCCAAGGAATTTGACACCAAGAAGAATGAGAATGTTAGTGATGAAGGACTTGATCAAGACAAGAAGGACTTTGGAAGGGGAATTGAAAGAGAAGACAGTCCCTCAGAAGGGATTGCCGCTAATAGCAATGTTCCAAAGTTTAGTCCTCCAAGAAACGTTGATCAAGCTGAGGCTACCATGAGAAAGGCAAGAGTTTCTGTTAGAGCTCGATCAGAGGCACCCATGGTTAGTTTCCTATAGATAGAATTTAGATACAACTTTTTGAGTATTGTTTAAGCTATTCTTCAGTAACAATTGTAATTCATTTTAGTAATCTGCATAACACCTAAGGAACTGTATATAAGTTGTCTTTTTTCAATTTGTAAAGACCACTTTGTACTTTTATGTATCTTCTTTATTTTTATTTTTATTTCCACTTTTGAACTGATACAAAATTGTTTATTGTTTCAGATCACTGATGGGTGTCAATGGCGAAAGTATGGGCAGAAGATGGCCAAAGGAAACCCATGTCCTCGTGCATATTATAGATGTACCATGGCAGCAGGTTGCCCAGTGAGAAAACAGGTAGGTCATGTCCATTCTCAATCTTAATTTAGTGCAAATTAAGGTGCCAATCTCATATACTTCAACTAGAAATGAAGATGAGTTTGATACCAGTTTAGCAATTTATCTAAATAGTATGCAATAAAATTTAAGTATGGCTCATGGATCATTCTTCAACACTTAAACAGTAGGATAAAGTTAGCTAGTGTTGTATGAAATTTGAAACTAAATCTGTTTCATTATTTATGTGCAAACAGGTGCAAAGGTGTGCTGAAGACCGAACAATACTGATCACAACATATGAAGGGAATCACAACCACCCTTTGCCTCCAGCAGCTATGGCAATGGCACAAACCACTTCCTCAGCAGCTAGAATGCTGCTTTCAGGATCCATGTCAAGTGCTGATGGCCTAATGAATGCAAACTTCCTCACAAGGACACTCCTCCCTTGCTCTTCTAGCATGGCCACTATCTCAGCATCAGCTCCATTCCCAACTGTTACATTGGATTTGACTCAGTCTCCAAACCCACTACAGTTCCCAAAGCCTCCAAACCAATTCCAAATCCCCTTCCCTGGTGTCCCTCAGAACTTTGCCAATTCCTCAGCCTCATTGCTGCCTCAGATATTTGGCCAGGCACTGTATAACCAGTCCAAGTTTTCTGGCCTCCAAATGTCTCAAGATGCAGACCCTTCCCAACTCAGTAACCAATCTCAAAGGCCACCACCACACCTTGCTGAGACTGTTACTGCTGCCACTGCTGCCATTGCAGCTGATCCCAACTTCACAGCAGCTTTGGCAGCAGCCATCACCTCTATTATTGGAGGTGCACAGCCAAACAACACTACCAGTACTACTACTAATAATAATGGCACCACATCCAACAAGACCAGCAATGCCAATATTACATCAAACAACAAATAAAATCAACAATTCCTACTTCTCAAGGAATTGAACATTGAACTAGTTATAGTTTTGTAGTTCACAAATTACTCTCTTCAAATTTTTTGTTAGGTTAATTTGATTTTTTCCCCTGTCAAGTGGGCTCAAGTTAATTTATGTTGAGCCAAATACTTTTTTTTTATCTCTTACATTTGTTTACTCAGGATATATTGTTATAAAAAAAAAAACTGATAGTTGATATTCTTTTCTTTTTTGATATGTCACAGTAATATGGTCAAAATTGTATGACATAAGTAGAAAATAATGTGACACTTAGATACAAAAGAAAGCAGATTAGTTTCTCATTTTTTGTATGGATATGGAAATGAATGGAAAAGGTTGATCTTCCTAGAGTGTTTTTGTTTGATGATGATGTGGATGGGGTTTGTATTTTTGTTGGTGATGGAAGAGGCTAAATCCATAAGAGAAAAAGAACAAAGAATAGAAGATAAAAGAAGGGAGGTTGTAGAACCAAATGGCAGTGGCTAGAAGGAAGAAAAAAGGGGTCAAGAAAACCGTCTGAGAGTGGTTGAAAGAGGATTTGATTCCTTGGACATGTGAAGAAGAAATTAAGATTTTATGAGAAAAAGATAAGAGACAAGGGGACATCTTCAAGTTCTCTTTTGCCATTCTTTGCCCACTTGGCAGGTACCTTATCAGACCAAATGGATCATTTTCCATTTCCATTTCACTTCTTTGTTTCATGCCTCATACTTTCATTTCTTTTTTCTTTTTCATTTTCCTTCTCTTTTATATTCTTTCCATTTTCATCTTCATCACAATATGTAAGTATTTCATATTTTTACTACCATGCAAGTTATTATTATCTGTAATGATTCTTTCTATCTTTATTTTTATTTTTAAATTGAATTAGTTTTAATATTTTTATAAAAATATTAAATACCTTGTGAGAATTTCTAATATAATATTATTGAGACATGATTGATGACAAAAATACTAAATTGTACTGTAAAATAAGCATTCTGTGTATGTTATTATTATTGATAACTTATTTTTTTTTTAAGTTATGGAAATTTTATTGGAAATATTATGTTTTGATGTTTTCATTAAATAAACGCCACTTAACAACTTTATTTTAATAATATAACAATATATATTAATAATTTTATTTAAAAAAATATAAAATATAACTAAATTGTCATTTTTAAAGATTTTAGAACTAATCCTCTATTATTAAGCCACCCAATATGACTTTCAACCATTTTTAAAGAATATAATGGTGTTAAGTTTAAAATTTTGGATTTTTAAAATACGATTAAATAAAATAGAAAAATATATTTTATTTCAACTTTTCATCTTTCGTCAGAGAAAGCGAGAAAATTAGCCTTTTATTTATATTTGTACACAACAAATCACACATATATTAAAGTTATTTTTTTACATTTCACTTGTTTTTATTTCATTTTATTTACTTCTATTTTTTAAAAACTCATCATAATATTTTGCTTATTTAGTTTGGGTACCCATTCTTTATTTTCATTTCTCACTTTTATAAATTGTTGCATATATGCGCCTTATCTTTTCTTTTAAAAAATTGTAAAAGAAAGTAAAAAAAAAATCATTTTACTATTTTATCAACTAATTTCTCAAAATATAAAACAATAAAAATAACATTTTTTTTAATTATTTATATTTTTTAAAATTAAAATGCATTTCTATTTCCTAATATTCTGTTTAAACTGAGGGAAGAGAATAATATATATACATATATATATATATATATATATGTATATATACATATATATATGTATATATACATATATATATATATATGTATATATACATATATATAGATATGTATATATATATATATACATATATATATATAAAAGGACAGAAAACATATTTAAAGTTTATACTTTTGAGTTACAAAACAAATGGAATATAATAAAAGCTCATTAAGTTCTTGGACTAACTCAAAAGTGGAATTGGTCCAGTTATCAAATTTCTCTGCTAAAATCTTATAAATTGAAATTGTTTGGTTAAAAAGTTCAACACTGGGCATTTTAAATGTGTTTTAGTGCTATTTATTATCTGAAAAAGTCAAATATTAACATAATAATTTCAGTTTTTGTGGCTGCATGAATTTGCATTCAGATTTATGTTCTTAGGTTACTTCTCTTCTCCTCTTCCAAAAGAACAGATCCATCATTCAGATTATCATCATTATTCTAAATCATGTTTATCTATTGAATTGTTATTTTTTATATTAATATCATTGTTCTAAATTGTTATTTTTTATATTAATATCATTGTTCTAAATCATGTTTATCTATTGAATTGTTATTTATAAAAAAAATATTTACATTTAAACTGAAAAAAATAATGAAAATAATGAAGAAATTTATATTTATATTACACACAAACAATATATTTAAGTTTAACAAATAATGTGAAATCTAAAAACATATAAATTTTTATTATTAAATAATATATGTCTAAAAATTTAAATTACGTGAAATTAACAAATATGATCATTAACATAGTATAACAAACTTCAATAAATTATGAAAAAAAAAATGTTTTCATTTTTCACATTAAGTGTGCCCTATTTTGAGTAATAAAATAACTAGAAAAAGTAGTAAATTTATTTTTATAAAGAAAATGATAAAAATTATCCGACATATTTACACCTTTTTTATATTAAAAATGTTTGTGTAAAAAATAAATAAATTAATTAAATTTTAAAAAATATAGTTTATATTAAATATTTTTTTTAATTTTAAACATTGTATAAAAACTCAATATGTGATTTTTTATACTTGTTAAAGTGTTGTTACATTGCACAACATACTGACAAGGAGTGTTGGGATGAATTATGTGTAAATAAACTTGAGATTATTTATGTTGAATTTAAATGATTTTAATGTTATTTTAAATTATTTGAAAGTAAAATTTTAATTATTAAAAAATATTTTATTAAAATAAGATATTGTTTAAATATACTGATTTATCAACATTTAGAATGAGATACTAAGTATATAAATAACTATTTATCAATTGATATATTAATAGATGAATGATCTCAAGTTGATTTTCATCTCAAAATATGAAGTCTTTCTCTGTAGTTAAATAAATGTGGGCTTGGAAATGTAGTCATTTCTTAAAAATGAGTTGAATTTATCAATTCAAATAAAACTTTAAAGAATGCAATGTTTGGGTAAAGAAAATTTTGACCAAACAAGAACAAACAATAAACAAAGGTAAAATTGAAAAATAAAATTTTACTAAAATACTAAAATTTTAGTAAATGAGTTCATCTATCTAACTACTAGAAATACTAAAATATTCTATAAACTATATTAAATTTAGAAAAAATATTTTACTTTTTATTTTCTTTAAAATTTCATAAGTTTTTTTAATTAATCTTTATTTTATTGGGTTTAATCTTCATATTTTTTTAATATTTCATTACAATTAATGTTATTATAATATGTCATGATCATAATCTATCATATATTTTGAATGTTATTATGCATAAGATAAAAAGGTCAATTATATCTACCTATATTAAGTGTACATTTTTAAGTAATTTTTAATATTTTATTTATTAACTTTAGGTAAGTAAAGTCTAGATAATAAGTATGGAATCCCATGAATACATAAATAAGGCCTAAAATTACTATAGTATGGGATCGAGTAAGAGAATGAGTATTTGTTAGCACATGACTATGAAATATACTACTTAGACTTAATATGATAGTTTTTTTGTTTACTTGCAGATTTTCTCCTAGTTTTTATTTTTTTTTTGTGATTATGTATGTATGTTTAATTTAGAGGAAATAACTAGATACTATAAATAGAGAAAAAATAAGTTGAAAAAATGAAAAAAAGAAAAGAAAATAAAATTAAATAATTAGTTGTTTGTTAAACACTTGTGTGTTTTGATTAGTTGATACATGGATTATTAGTTATAAGATTAGAAGAAGTAATCAAAGATACAGAATAACAAAATCATTTTCTTCTTTCAAAAACTCTGATAATATGTTAATCTTCAATTCATCATTACTAAACTTAATTCTTGCATTCAAACCTTGTGTGTGCCAATGCATGAGAGAGAATCATTCTGAAAAATCAGTGCTAACTATAATCAATATATCAGTAGTTACTTTAAAATTTAATGAACTGTTTTCTGCCTAACTAAAACACAGGGTTTATTAAATGTTAATATTTCTTAAGACACAAAGTTTAGAACTATTTTCTCAGGTATCATGAGATGTGTTATGAGTTATTATATCTTAGGGACAAAGCCTAAGAGAATGAAGTCCACCTGCTGAGTAAAGTAGAGAAGGTTGGTGAATTTTGGGTAAAGTTTTGAGTTGAAGTGGTAAAGTGATATCTTAGGAGTTGTGATGAATTTGGCAGTAGTTTGTGGGTTTCATCATTCATATTTTGCATGCTTTCACTGCCAATTTGAAAGGTGAAGTAAGTAAGAGGTTATGATTCATGAACATTCACTCCCTCACCTGATTTCACTGCTTCTGACTCATATGTTACCCAGCAACTAAAGTTGGAATCATATTGCTCTACAAATTTTGTGCAATCATCACCAAAGATTATAATTCTCTTCTGCACAAACTCTTCATGATAGTTCAATAAAAGGTTCGTTTCTCACGCTAACTGCATCAAATACTGCTTTTTGCCTCACCAAATAAGGAATTCAATTGATTGGGTGCATCATCTTCCAACTGAATTATTTGGGTTATATTACCCTCTAATCATATATTTGACTATGCAAATGCAATAAGACAAACATGTCAGGTAACAAATCTTAGTTAAGAAATTATAAACATAACATCTAATATTTGTATGTTGAAAAAAATTTGGAAAACGTGACATGTGGATTGCTTCTTAATTCTTCATTTACTGTATTATTATTACATGTCAGGTAACATTCTATAATATATTTACATAGTATGTGGAGCCTCCAGTTTCACTTTTGTATGGTCTACCTTGTCCTTTATCGGTTCCAAGATTTGGGCTTCAGTTGCGTAAGAAGACCAGGCCGAAATAAAAAGCCTTAAAAAAGGGCTGTTACATTCTCTACTCCCATGTTTTAAATATGTATTTTTATAAGAATGATGAAATAACAAAAATGCCCCTAATAAAACGCATTCTAAATTGGACAATCAGGTATGAGTTTTCGGATCAGAGTGTAAAATCTTGAATGTATTAAAATATTTTAAATTTTACATTCTCGGATCTTCCAGAATTCAAAATACCTACAATTGGAAATGAATTAATGCATTTTAAATTGTACATTTCTAAATTTATTTCTGAATTTAAAAATATATACAGAAATACATATAGAATGTATTCTACAAATGTATCCCAATATATGCTAAGAAAGCCTATGCATCCATAACAACTTCTCAAGTTTGAATAAAGTAATAATAATAATAATAATAATCTTCTAAATCTTTTAAGAGTCTAAATAAAGTTATTTTCTGGTTCACTTGCTAACAACACAAAATCACCATAGAAAGTCAATCATATGGATGTCACAACAACTATTACAAGCAAAGATAACATGTATTTATTAGTTTTGTTTGCATTATCCATTAAGAACACAAAGCTAAATGCATTCAGTAATTTAACCAAATTGGGATATGTCCAAAAAAGGTTTTATAATAACTTGTGTAGACTCATTATACTGATCATTGAATATAATTATCATCCTCTAGCAACATTATTAACTGTTATATTTCAGTTTTGGATCCTCTCTGTGATCTCTTATATGTATATCTAGCACGTTACACTTGTCTTATTATCATGACTTGTTCTCATTATGTTTCTCAAAGTAAGTAATATGTTTATCGACTTCACTAAACTCTTAGTCATGTCAATGAAATGTTTATTCGATTTTAATTTGCTAGCATAAGGGGGACCAACTAATATATCAGTCAATTCGTGATTATGAATCTCACATATGACCTTCAATACCCGATCTTCTCCATTTCAAACTGGTTTGCCCCGAAATTTAAAAGGACAATCACATTTTCTTGTACTAGTTACACTAACTTCCAAATTGTTTTTGTATTTTCTATACTTTCCACCGCTTTCACAACCTAACAACATATATGCATTTCTTCTTGTTATTCATTTGTTTTGTCAAATCTCAAAATGGCAAATTCAAAACCTAGTCTAAATACGTACCCATTGAAATAAGTCATATTGTGTACCAAACACTTACATAAATACATTACAACTTAAATATATCTCATATCACACATTTTTTATATAAATGAAATGCAATCACACTTACCTTATAGGTTGTAAATAGACGAATGCAGTCTTTTCCAACCAATTCATCTTCCGATGCCACAAATTTCATTACGTTTGACTCAAACATGTCAGATAACTTCATCGAATATTTTGCTCCACAACCGAGATTTAATCTTTATATTCAATAACCATTACTATACATCAAATCTTGTATTAAAAGAGATAAAAAAATTAAAATAAATGTTAAAAATTTCATATTTTTCACAAAATATGTATTTTGGAATATATAATACATAATAAAAATATGTATTCTAAAATGCACAATTTCAATACAAAATATGTATTTCAAATTGTGCGTTTTGAAGTACATATATTGTATTCTGGATCATAAGTTTAACTTTTGAGATGGTATAATTCGGAAAGTCACTAGATTATACATTCTAAAACTGAAACTGCAAAACAAAAACGAAACACTTACCATCAACCACCGCACAACACCACCACTAGCCACCAACACAGCAACCATCACCACCGTTCACCTACCATCCAAATGCTTCAACAAAAACACACTGATAGCCACACAACTGATCATTTATTTCCACAAGGGTAAAATTAGCATTTACAATTATATGGGGTGCAGGTTTAAAACATGGGTTGCTGAACAGCCTAAAAGAGGCCTTGAATTGAAAAGGAAGCGTAAAACCATGACCCCATTCACACATAAAAGCAATGTCGAGATAGTAGGGCCTGAAACTCCAAAGGTGAATTAGAATGGTAGTTGATGGTCGCATTATCATATGCATGTTAATGCATTACCATCTGTTTACTCTATCTGCTCATGTGGGTGACTCTACTTCTTCATCCCTTCTCTTTTTCATTTCTATGGTAATTATATCATCAGAGTAAGCATATGTAATCAGTACCTCACATTGGAGTGGCAAAAACTATATATTTCATGCAAAATCTTTAAAAATAGTCACAAAATAACTTGTATAGCTGAGATTGGTTTCTGTTATCTCACTATAATAAGCATTTTCAACTCCACATCGCACAAAATGGGTTCTAAAGGTAGTTTGGTTGCACTTTTCCTGGTACTTCTCCACCCTGCGGTTCTCTCAGGACCTACCAATGAGATAATTAGAGTTGGATTGAAAAAGAACAAATTTGGTCAAAGCAAAATTCTAAAAAGATATATGGACGAAAAAGGAACAACATTGTGAGATGAAAATTTTGATGATATAAGTAATTTTAGGTTAAAGAACAACATGAATGCTCAGTATTTTGGTGAGATTGGTGTTGGTACTCCTCCTCAGAAATTTACTGTTATATTTGACACTGGGAGGTCCAATATTTGGTGCCTTCTTCCAAGTGTTACTTTTCAGTAAGTCTTCATTATTTCTCTCTATATTTGGTGAAAGCTTTCTACAAAATTCAGATTTTTATTCAACTGGGAGGAAAGAAGAAAAAACTGTGATTTCATGTTGTGTGCAGGTTGCTTGCTATTTGCACTCAAGATACAAGTCAAGTCAATCTGGCACCTATAAAAGAAATGGTACAGCCCCTCATTCTTGGTTGTTGGTTCATGCAACTTCTCTAGAATTTCCACTTCAAAATTTACCCCGTGCCTTTTCTTGCTTCTCCATTGTTCATTGTATTTAAACAGAGGTTAATCACCAAAAATTACAAGTTATATAATGGATTACTAATCAATAATCAACCATATTTATCTTAACACTAGAAAGAAAGAAAAAAAATTCAAATTTTAAACTACAGATGTAGATATTATAATATTATTATCTATTATCATTTCTGTCTATTAGGTTCATAAACTTTTCTATGCCAATAGAGGTTAGGTTTAGAAGGGTTGGTCCTCACAAAGTGGCAAACCACAATTCAAATTTCTCTTAAGGAAATAGCTCATATATAGTATTCAACTGTATATCTAGCAGGTCTGCCTTCTAATGTATACATATTGAAATGAGAATTTGTAGAGAAATAATGTACATTTACAAATATAATATTATTACCTATTACTTGCTTTTGCATGTAATTGCAAAAGAATATCATTAGATTAAAATATCAAAATTTACTTGAACTAAGCAACACTTGATGCTTACAATAGTACAATCAATATTTTCTTCCAAATAAATTTTGACATGCTCAACAAATTTCTAGATCAGTTATTGATCCTTTTGTCTGTACGATGTTCTCAAACATTTCTTCCTTTGATATTTTTATGCAGGGTCATCAGCTGAAATCCATTATGGAACTGGGCAAATTTCAGGTTTCTTTAGCCAGGACCATGTCAAGGTTGGAGGCTTGAATGTTTATGGCCAGGTAAATTTTGCTAAATGGACACTTCTGTACTATTCTTTAATTTAGTACTGTTTCATGAGTCTTCTTTATTCAATCTAAGTGGCTTTAGGATTTTATTGAGGCAAGAAGAGAGCCTAGCCCCACATTTTTGGCAGCCAAATTTGATGGCATTTTGGGTATAGGATTTCAAGAGATATCTGTTGGAAATGCTACTCCTATCTAGTAAGTTGATGAATGCTTGTTGTTATGTGATGGAGCATTTCACTAAACTTTGAAGCACAAGGATTAAATTTGAACTATCACATTTAACAAAACAATAACATCTTATCAACTAAGTAGATTCGTTATTATCTCTACTTCTCCCTAAATTGAAAATTTTGCTTTATTTGTGAATGACTGCTGTCATTCGTAGGTATAATATGCTACCTCAAAAGCTTATAGCACAACCAGTATTTTCATTCTGGTTAAACCGCAATATTGAGGAATAGGGTGGAGAGATTGGATTTGGTGGAGTTGATTTGGATCATCAAAAGGGTGAGCACACATATGTCCCAGCTACTCATAAAGGCTATTTGCAGGTAATCCATAATGAAACTAAATTATAATTTTGCAATTACATAAAGTGCCACTCATTGTTTAATTTTGTTCCCTAACTATTTTCCCTTTCAATTGCAGATTGAAATAGGAGATGTTCTAATTGATGGCTTAACAACTGGTATGCATTACATATAAACATACATAGTAATATTCTTGAAAGTGGGGATATTTCAATCTATACTGTCGTTTTTCATTGTTACTGGCAACGGTATGAAAAGGAATTCATTTAAATGTGTTGAACAAAATCAAATGTGTTTTGCCTCGTTTAGAAAGCCAAAGCCAATAGTAAGTTGATTGAATAAATGGTTATCTCACTGATCAATTTTTGATGAATACATCAGTGTCTCTGCATATATAGCTCTCATATTCTGTAATTAGAATCCTTTTCAAGAATCTCATATTCTGTAATCTCTATTGCATTCATAGCTCTGTGATATGCTTCCCAGTCCAAATGGAGAATCAGCTGTTGAATGCAGTACTTTACCACAGATAGGCCTAATGTTTTATTCACCATAGGAGGTAAAGTGTGTAATCACTTCCAAAGTATAGCATGCTGCATCTATATAGAAATTTTCTTTACTGGTTCCCCCAACTGTCTCAATTAGTTTTATCAAGATACAAGTATCTTGCTAAAAAATGCATGGTGTATTTAATTAGTCCCTCTCACTGGCCTCCAAAAATCACATCCTCAAAATTCAAAAAATTCCTAGTATTAGGCCTTATTTATTTAGCACAATTTTTTTATGACCATGTGGAAAATAAAGCTCTTGTGGGATGTACCAATCTTCCTTAAAAATTTAGAAATACTAGGCCTATATTCACCATATGAATGTTGCTTCTAAAATAAAGGATTCTGGGGGACATTTTCATGGGTCACTATCACACAGTGTTCGATTATGGCAAATGAAAGTTGGATTTGCTGAATCAGCATAAGAGTGTTGTATGTATTTTAAATTATTTGCTTGCTTGGGAAGAAACTACTGTGTCTTATCCAGACAATATAACAAACTCTAATCTTGTGACACATGTTCGTAAATACACATATATTATGTAATCAAGACCTTATAAAATATAAACCTGTTGAAAAATAAACAAGTTATTATTACATAATTAACATACGTATTACTAATATAAGATAGGTTTTATGATAAATAATTAAAGTTTGGGAGATCCAATGTCTAAATGGAGGTGGTGCATAGATTGGGAAGGTCCATTTTTTGCAGAAAAGTAGAGAAAAGCAATGAAGGCACTATGATACATTGGTACTGATTTTAATAATTGGAGTTTACTTGGAAGGGATTTGAGGTTTTTGTTTTTGTTTTTGTTTTGGTTTGGATGTTTTTTAATAACCGCACTTGGCTTGGCACCACTATACACCATACATAACATAACGGAACGTCAAAGCAAACATGAAATGAAGCTTCATTCCTTTTTCTATTCTATTCTTCTACTACACATTTTTCTCTATTGCCTCACCCATGTCCATCATTCCACCACACCTCTTTCCCCCTTCTTTTTCCACTTTTTTCAGTCTCACAAACAAAGCTTCAATGCTCAAACTTCAAATCAAAACAATCTCATTATCTACATTTTCCTTTCAAGTGAAAAACAACATTTTTAAAAAGGAAATAAAACTTTATCATGTTTCAATAGATGAGAAAATATATATATTCTTTTGGGTATGAATGATTCATGAAAATGCTAATTGCAAAGGGGTAGGAATAAACTTTTTTTGCTTTTAACATGTAGGAGTTTACCTAAACTTTTTTCTGTATCAAAACAAATGTACCTGTAGAACTTTTCCCGTAATAACTGATGTAAAATTGGAAGCATGATATTCTTCTACAAGTTGAATAGCAATCAAACATTTTTTTAGAAAAAGGAAAATCTTGATATTTTATTCATAAAAATATATCCTCACGAAAATAAATAGTATTGTCGTCTCGACAAACATGCCAAATCAACTATTGTGTAATAAAAATAGATTGCTGCCTATACTAGAAAGCTTTTGAGATATTTTGTAATTTCTATTATTCTTAATTAAGTTTGTATAACAATGATTTGGAAATGTTCGTATTGAGTTTGAATAAAATAGAAAATGTAAAGGAAAAAAATAAGTGTAAAATAAACCTAAAAACCTTATACTTCTTATCCATTGTTTCGATTACTCGTACTTGTTGAATTTATTTAAATCATTTCGAGACAATTAACTTATAAGAATTTTAATTTCATGATCAATTCCTTAATTATCAAATTAGAATTTTACTTCAAGAACAGGAGTTTCGTCAACTATAACAATCCTAAATTTATGACATTTAAAATAGTAAAGTGAGTTGGTTCGGATCCCATTAAGATAATGTTTTTCAGTCAATATCTAAATCTTAAAATATAACATGAGTGATCAATTCAAGTGTTAAGCACATAATAATCCACCAACACAAATAATAAGAGATTATATATATATATATAAAATTAAAAATAATACAAAAGAATCTGATAAATTACATGCAATCTTCGAAAATTAACTATTTATGGTATTGAGAGCAATAATCCATTTATAAACAAAAACATAAAGAAGAAGGAATAAAACATGAGATTTTCGTTTCAAATGATTTCCCAACTTCCTCTCCTCCTTTTTTTTTTATATGTTTTGTTGTTATTTCCGCACTCTATGCTATACTTAGAATATTTTCCTTTTATATCTTTAGATTTATTCATGACACATTTTGCTGAGCTGAAAGAAGAACTCTTCAGCTAAAAGAAAGTCAAAACTGTTGAGCACTTTAATAAACAATTCGAACACTTTTTCTTTGTGTCTTTCTAATTAATTTTGCTCAATTCCTATTTCGTTGAGTAAAAAGCTGAGTGTGTTGATTTTGTTCTATATTTGTTGAGTAAACATAGAAATAAATCAACACTTCAGTTGATCTTGAAAAGCTTGTGAACCCTGATAAAATTTTGTAACAAAACAAGATTTTGTAAATACAAAATATATAAACTCTTAATAAAATATAAATTTTACTTATCCTTGTAAATAAGTGCCAAGAAGCTAATTCTTTAAGTAAAATATACTTTTGTATCAAATATGGATACTTTTTTGTTTGCTTAAAATATTATTTTAAATTAATTTTCTCAATTCAAATGAAAATCAAATAAGTGTTATATTTTGAGAGCATATAACATAACATGATAATATTATCTTATTTCTTATATATATATATATATATATATATATATATATGATATCACACATATCACTAAATGACTTTTTACATTCGAGAGATTAGATGAAACTTTTTTTCTTTTTCTTTTATTTAACTTTTGTTAAATGAAATTTTTTCCTTGATATAATATACTTTTGACATACTTATAACAATTTTACCTTTATTATTAACGAATTTTAAAATTCTATTCTCGTTATATATTAATAAAAATAATACGGACACAAGAAAAATAAAATTTATAAAATATATTATAAGAAATTTTAAAATTTCTTCTAAATCATGTCTTATATTAAGAATTAGAAAGAAAATAATTTTAAAATCAAGATGCTTAATTAGCTACCTTTCTTTTGAAATAGTTATCGTTTTAAGTTAAGAAAATAATATCTACTTTTAACTTTAATTACTACACTTTTAGTAAATAAAATGATAAAAATTAGCAACACCAAAATAAACTATTCAAATATATTTATATGTTAATAATAAATTACAAGTAGTACAATGTTATGCCATCTATTGGTAATTTAGATTTTTTTTTTTTTTCAATTTTGTTTTTGGTGGTTTTTTTTTTTTTTTTTTTTTTTTTTTTTTTATTTTTTTTTTTTTTTTTGCATTTATTATATTTAAATTTGGTGTGGTTCCTATTTCTTTTCTTGTTTTCTTATTTTATAATATAGTTCGTGTAAGGATAAAATGATTGTGGAATTTTGGAATGGCATTCTACCTAAAATGTTAAAGTGTATAATGTGTCTCACAGAGTTTAAAAAAATTAATGGTTTTTTCATAATAAAAGAAGAAATATTTTGTAAATTATTGTCGGTTATATATTTTTTAAATTATATATTATTTGAAAAGGTATTTATATTTTGATATATTTGGTCATGGAAAGAAGCGTGGTGCGTTGTTGCACCAAACACATGGGGACGTTGGTGTCTCCAAATATAAAACGTGCTGTTTTAAACTCACACGTGTTATCCGAGTGTCCGTAATGGCCCCACTTTTGCTGTGTATTATCCCGTAACGTAACTAGTAACAACAACGCCGAAACAAAACCCTATTCACCCAAACAAACCAAAAAGAAAAGAGAACGGAGAATAGAGGACCATGTGACTTGCGTGTGATCCAATCCAACCATCTTTCCACCCTTTCTCTCACCGCCACCTTCCAACTCACCTCATTAATTCCTTCATTCTATTTTTTTTTTCAACAAATCCCATAAATCAATATTCAATTTTAAAATAAAAAAAATATTTAATACATTTTAATTTATTAAAACTATTAAAAATATAAGATAAAATATAATTTTTCCAGTATTAAATTAATATATATCTTACATTCTTAATTCTTTGAAATATTTTTTTAAAATAAAACTGGAACTCCAAACTTTAAAACAGAAAAAATATTTTACTTTTATTGATTGATCTTAACCATACTATCTCATTTTATTGATAATTTTATAATTTATTTAATAAAAATGTAATCCATTTACTAATAATATTTTATATATATATATATATAATAATAATAATAATTGAAATAGTGAACAGTGAATTTGAGAAGGTGCAGTGGTCCAACTAATTGATGTTATTTGAAAGAAATATAGTATTTGCAAATTAGTTATTGGGTAATTGTAGAGGATTTAATTGGCTTTATGCTTTTGCTTGCTGCCTGAATAAGTAACACATAAATCCACACTTCTCACTCCTAACCTCCTACTCCCACCTTCTTATTCTCTCTCATTTCCTATTTCAACCTCTAAGCACTTTTTTAAGCACTTTCTTCTATCTCACACCACCCAAACAACTTACCAAACCAAACCCCCCCTAACTTTAATAATACCATCATCATGCTTAATTCAATTTCCATATTAATGTCTCAATACTCCTTATGCATTCTCTCATATTAAAACAAGGTTAATGAAGGTAATGTCAATGCCACACCCACCTTGCAATGATTTTCTTTTGTTGTTTATGAAATGACCCTTTTTTTTCCATTATTGATTAGTAAAGCCAAATCACATACATTCATCCAATTGCTTCATGCCATATGATAGTTCTAGCTCCAAATTGAAAACAAAAGGGAAAAAGTGAACGTACTTCATTTTGCTATGTGTCATGTCACTATGAAATTATGATGATTGCTTTACTTGGGAGATAGTAATAAGTAGAAACCACCCATTAGAAGAAGGGTTGTTTCTGGATTAACCAATCCATCTTCTAGAAGTAAGCGTGGAGTAAAGTAGCAGTTGGTACTTTGGGGTTTAATTTTGCTGGGCACTGCCAATAAAGCTAGATCATTCACAAAGTTTTCAACGACTTATTAAAGTACGTTGCACTTTTTCATGAAAAATTTATAATGCCAAATGATTGAAATGCAAATATCAAAAAACGAAATTGGAAATTGTGTTGTCCAAACTCTTCTAGTACTACTCAGCTTTCAATGAGCTTCAACTCTTTGATTTTTTTAAAGCTGCAAAAGATTCATTCTCCACACGGAAAAATGTCATCCCAATCCAACATCAATTGACATGCACTTCTGCAGGAGCTTCTTAATTATAGATTTCCCATTTAGGAATATAAAAACAACACATTAAAAGTCAGAGTTCAGTTTATTCCTACGGTCAAAAAAATCACCTACTGCTAACTGATTTATAATTAATTCACTTCTGTAACTCTAACTGGGTCGATGAGAAGGGGAAAAAAATTGCAAATTTGGATAAGGTAAACTAACCAATAACTTATGTGACAGAGAACATTGCAAAACAATGAATCTCTCTATCTGGAATTTGACTTCTAACAAAACCCACACGTGTTGGCTAGTATTTTTTTTTTCAAGCATATGTAATTGTAATTTGTCAACCTTTGTATGTTCACATTAACAATACAAAACCAAAGAGAAAACCTTCCACAAGAAAAGAACTACTAAACTTGAAGCAGATTGGTGGTTGAACCCACCCTAAAACTTGCCATGTTCACTTTTTCAAAGTATAGCTAAGTATTATACAAAACAATGAATCCCCTCTTATCATCTACCTAACCCAAACCCCTTCTTCCCTTACACCAAAATAAATCCAAACCCACCTATTAATTCAGACCAACACACTCAAACACTTCATTCTTTGTTGTCCTCACCACTAAAATACCACAACCACCCAAATTAGGCCACGTCTATACACTCCCGTTGAAGGGATACTCACCTTTATAGGAGAAACAAAAAAGCATTCAACTTCAACCAATTAAGCTAACCAACCAATGAAATAATTATACATGGCACATGTCTACATAAAAAAAATAAAATAAACTCTTATCTAATTTGAGAAATTATCCATTTTTTTTAAATAGTAAATAAAATAAATAATGTTTTAATTATTGACCATGTAAAAATATTACAATAGAACTTGTTCCTGTCAACTGTGTCTCTTAACTTATTAGGTATAGTTATTCGCGGAATTTCCTTACAAGATATAGATGAAATATAGGTTTTGTTTTCAACGTTTATACCAACACTAAATAAAGTAGTAAAATAAACCCTTTTAACTGAAACCAAAAGTGTGTCCTTGTTTATTATATAAATGCCGCAATTGCAAACCCAAGACTCTGCACTCTCTAAGACAGAGCCTTACACACAGCATGGAGTGGACCAGAGGCTTCATCATAGGACGTGGCTCATCAGCCACCGTCTACACCGCCACCTCCGCCCACTCCTCCACCGTTTCTGCCGTCAAGACTGCAGAGTTAACACCATCAAACTCAGAAAAGCTGCAGAGAGAACAGAGGATTCTGTCTTCTCTGTTTTCTCCCCACATAGTCACCTACAAAGGTTGTAACACCACAGAGGAAAGCAACACCCTTTGGTTCAACCTCTTCATGGAGTACATGCCCTTTGGAACTCTCTCTCAGGAAATTCGCCGGCAAGGTGGCTGGCTAAGCGAGCCGACCATCGTGCACTACGTTCGGCAAGTCCTGCAGGGGCTGGAGTACTTGCATAACAAGGGCGTTGTGCATTGTGATATTAAAGCGAGCAACATTTTGGTTGGTGAAGATGGAGCAAAGATTGGGGATTTTGGATGTGCTAAGTTGTTGAATGAGTCTCCGGTGGCGGCGATCGGCGGCACGCCAATGTTCATGGCCCCAGAGGTGGCGCGTGGGGAGGAGCAGGGGTACCCTGCTGATGTATGGGCACTTGGGTGCACTGTGGTTGAAATGGCCTCTGGGTTTGCGCCGTGGCCTAATTTAGAAGACCCTGTAACTGTTTTGTACCGTGTTGCATATTCCAATGAGGTTCCTGAGATTCCAAGTTTTCTGTCTGAAGAAGCAAAGGATTTCTTGGGGAAGTGTTTTAGGAGGAATCCTAAAGAGAGGTGGAGTTGCAGTGAGCTTCTGAAGCATTCTTTTCTTGGGGAATTCAGTTCCAATGATAAGGAAATTCAGCAATCTAATTCATGTTCTCCCACAAGTATTCTTGAGCAGGGCTTTTGGAATTCTGTGGAAGAGGCAGAGTGTGCCTCTGAACCTGGCAATGTGGTTCAGATTAAAAGTTCGGATGAGTCTCCCAAGGGCAGGATCAGAAGGCTAGCTTTGTGTTCAGAGGGTCCAATTTGGGAATCCGATGATGAAAATTGGATCACAACAAGGGGCAGTGAAGCAGGGGCTTCAAGTTGTGAAGGGTTGGATTTGGATGTTAATAATAGAATTAGTGATTATTTTTGCTATGATTATTGTAAATGTAGCGATGTTAGCGTTGTAGTTGATAGTTTCAATTTTGAGGGAGGCATTGGTGAGATGGTTCTCCCTTCAACATTTGAGTTTTTATAAATGAACAATTGGAGAACTTTTTCATTTTCCCATCAGTGTGGAGAACATCAGATGTCAGTGTTGCAGTTAATATCCAATGACCTTTCTCGGCCACGGGCCTAACGCGATTATTGTTTTGTGGGCACGTTTCCCATTTGGTTTAATTGCCAAAGCCATTGCAAAAAAATTGAACTTTTTTTGGTGGGTGAAATAGTAGAATTAAGAAAATGAATAAACAAAGGCAGAGAAACAGAACATGCAAGCCGGGCAGGCCCCAGGTGGTGGTTCTGTGTTTAAACTCTCAAAGATCTTTATTTGTGTTGGTTGAATGAGTGTGATGAAAAGGAAGAGTGATTGTCCTCTCTTGGCGTTGGTGGGCATAGCATCTGTTTTGCCAACTATTTATCTGTGAATGGTATTTGGTAGGTCCAGAAATAAAAATCCGATTAGTTAGAAGGTTAAACTACTGATCAAACTCCTCTACCATACCCAACCTATATAATAAAACAGGTCGTAGTTTTAATAGCAAAGCGAATATGCAACAAATATTACGTTAGGTGGGTGAGGGTTAATGTCAAAGCTGGTACATCATGATAAATACCAATTCATGAAATGCAAATAGCACGCATAACTAGTTGAAATAGTTTGGATTCACGAAATTTGGTCAATGCCCTATAGCTTGATTTATCTTGTACGAGCGAATATTCAGACCATAGAGCCTAGTCACCAGAATATAAGCTAAAATTTTAATCTTTTATGGTTAGAGAATAGGTCCCTCCCTAAAATAGTAGTAGAGTAAATTTGGTCAATCTAGGGAGTGGCTTCGTTCAAAATTCCAATTCATTAGTTTATTACCAAAAAGTTGCACTAGTGTCAAGCCCCCATCCAAAGAGGATAAACTCTAATCACATTATTGAGATGCCCTTCTTCCGAAGCATCTATAGTACTTAGGCCTCAAGAGTTTAGAATCATGAATTGTCTTTGCCGTTTGCTCTTTTAAGCCCATCCGCACAAATCATCTTCAGCTTAATTGTTTTCTGCATTCGCTTTAGCATTGGTTCTCAAATACTCTAATATGGGAATTGTAGGTCTTGGTGCCTGGTAAGGTAGGTTCTTCAAAGGTTACGCCACACAAAAAGTACAACAAAAGAGGCACAATTTGAACCGCTAGTAGAAAGGGATGGGGGAGGACATGTGGAATGATTTAAGTATTGTCGAACAATGTAGGTTTCTATCCATAAAAAATGCTTACCCTGCATAACAGTAAAAGTGTATTAAACAAAAAAAGTCTCGTATTTTATATAGTTTACATTAAGAAAATCTTGTAATGTGGTGGTAATTCCATTTGGGTTGGCTTTTGAAAGGTTAGGTGATACGTTTAAACGTAAGCAACACGCCAAGATGAGGTCTAACTGTGCTTCAAATAAGGCCCAGTTAGAGAACTGACAGAATCTAGAATATTTTGGATCCAAATGATCCAACCTCGGTCAAATACATCGAATGTTAGTGTTGAAAAGAGTGACAAGTATTGGGAGTAGAGCAACCGTAACACATCACTATTATTTAACTTTAATACTTGCTCTTAAAGTTGGAACTTCATACACTATCTACGTCGTTGGTTGCTGTCAGAAGCAACTCAAACAACATGAATGACATGAAGTAATAATCAGTTGATGGAATTGTCTTAAACAGAAGAAATATTACCTCTTATTCATAAGAGTTCCACCATTATTTAATGATAATGACCCTTTTGATCTTTCACTCAATTCCATCCGCTAATTTGATTGCGTATCTAGCGTGAACGTTAACCCTCTAAGTTACCTGATTAAGGAGTGTACGACTATGAAAGTAATAAAACAAAAGAACACCAAAAAGAATTTAAGTTGAAAAAAACTTTACGAGATTTCTGTTTTACCCAGACTAGCAGTGAAACAACCAAGAGAAGAAAACCATTGGAGATTTATTTTTCACTTTAAGTTTTTACACAGAAGGATAACTTCATAAAAATTATATTGGTATAGACAATAAGTCTGTATGTTAATAACACCAAACATTTCATAGTATATTTTTTACACTATCAGCCATCCCATTTTCTTATCCTCATCATATACTGCAGACATGGCCTAATAGCGTTCGTATATATCTATATAAGGTGTTTTAAGTATAATCAACTCACTCAATAGGCATAACACCTCTCTCCTCTTTCTATTGTGACCAATTTATCTAATGCAAACACGCACCATTCAGGCAGAAACAACTAAATCAAAGAAGAAAATTGTATTAGCATATTTGAAACTTCACGTGCTCTTTTTGTTAACAGCAGCATGGGAAGAGGTGTGATCAATAGCCTGCAACTGACTCCGAAGATTCTGATTGTCTGCCAAGAGGCGATCATATTCCATAAGAAACCCCTCAGATTGCTTTCTAAGAGCCTCCACCTCAGCTTCCAAGGCCTTAGCCTTGCTTGCTTTTACTTCACACTCAGATTCCAGTTTCTCAATTTGGGCCTTCAACGTGGAAGTTTCTTCCACCAAAGCCTTGTGCTCAGCTACACTCACACTTTTACCATCCTCAAAACTTCGACTCTGTTTCTTAGCAGCTTCCATGGCCTTCCGCAGTAACCGAAGCTCTCTGATGTAGTGGTGCAATCTGTCTATCATCAGAGACAGGAACAGCACAAACCCTGCCCACATCAGCATATATGTCAAAAATCAATTTCCACTGCTATAACACAACACAATGGTTTTAGAAAAGAAACTGAAATTACATCAAAAATAGAAACCGGCATATCAAATAAGCAAATATTTAATTTGCATTGGCTTCAGTTAGTTCTAGATAAAAACAATTCCTCAAAATGAACGACTTTATTATAACACACTTTTTAGAGTGAGAGAGTAAATTATCATTCAATAAAAAATTATGACGATAAAAATTGAGTTTTATAAACTTCTATAACAAAAATAAAATAAACTAATTTCCACTATCATGTACAGTTTACTGATTTTTATAATAACTGCATTGGAAGTCATATTTAGATAATATAAAATTTATTTTTCTTATATAATTATCTTGAAACTTATTTCAAAAATAACTACAAATTAATCACAATTTTTGTAACCATACTAATTACCCATCACCGAGTAACATTGTGAGGATTCAAGCCCTTACCACTATCAGAAACATGATCTTAATGGCAGTTTGATTTGAAAAATATATTATCTGAATCTAAATCATATTTGTTTGACTTTTATCCCACAAAGTCAATAAACTACTATAAATAACAATTTGGTTTTGCTATTGGATGGAGTGAAGAAAACATACACACATACATTTATTTATGTTTACTAATAATAGAAGGAAAAAAGGACCATAATTTTTATTCTTTTTTATTTTACTGAGAAACGAGTAAAGAATCATAATTTGTAATAATATGACCAAGGTAAGTCACAGTCACCACGAATTCATTTTCCAGATATATAATTCCAAAGCACTGCACGCATAAGAGAAACGAAATTGAATATAAGGAAATTAGGTTACCCATAAGAGAAGCTTCGAGAGTGTGCTTAGAGAGGAGGACTTGGTCAGTGGGGTTGACAACGGGAGCGTCGAGGCTCCGACGCTGGATCTTGGCGATGCTGTAGAGCGAGGAAGCGAGGACGACGAGGAGCGTGGCGGCGACGGTCTTAACGACGACGGGGCCGCGGCCGCGCTTGACCCGATCCAATGTGACGATGACTAGCTTCCTGGCGGGAGTTTTGAAGAGGAAGCTAACGATGACGAACATTTGGGCGAAAACGACGGCGTAGAGAAGCTGCAACATGTTGGTCCCTTTGGGTGGATCGGTTAGAATGGAAACCCTAGAATGGAGTTAGGGGTATTAAGGGGATAATTGAGCGCGTGGGGTGAGTGTGGAAGAGCGTGTAGAGCACACAACTCGGAGGAGTCGACATAGTAGCGGTAGAGGTGGGTGTGGGTATGGGAATGCCAAAGGGTACGCTCGTCATTTCACTCTTTCCCTCCCTTTTTCCTCTTTATTGCCTAACGGTCCACACACACCTTCCCACCTTCCTATCTTCTTTCTTCTTCCACAACCATTTACTCATGCTCAATCAGTCACACGCAGAAACACGTTTTTCCAACTTCATGTGAAGTGATGTGTTTATTACGCACATCAAATTGGGTTAATACACTTAAGCTTTTAGATTTGTACTTGTTAACAAATATTGACTAAATTTATTAGTCATATTTTACTACAAATATTAGTTATAAAAAAGTGATAAACGTTTCATATTAAATTAACGATTTCTTTACCGAAATTTGAATGACATGTATTATTAAATATCATAAAATTATAAAATAAGATGAAATAATATCTTGTGAGCTTAAATAATTTAAAGCTAAAATAATATTAGATACTTGAAAATAGCCTTTCTTTTATTTATAATATACTTTTTGTATTGTTTTTATTGAAAGTTTTATTAATTTTTTAGTCGTTGTCCCTGTAAAAACAACACCTTATAAAATTGATAAACCAAAGTGGAGAGTGTTCATTTTAGATTTTTTTTTTCAATATTTAGAAATTGAAGAGATGTCAGCAAGTTTATAATCACGACATCCTGTTCAATCAACTGAGTTAAGTACTGATCTAATATATTCATGGAATATGGTGTGTTGTATATACAATTTTAATTTGTTTTTCTTCTATTGAAACCATTAGAAAACATTTTAATCGTTTCAATTACGAGGATAATTTACCGTCAAGAACAAAAAATTGCACAAGAGAAACTAGAAATAACTTTTTTCAAAATTAAAAGGAAACAAAATAAATTTGAACTTTAAAAATAACAAAAAAAAAGGTAAAAAAAACATTCAAATTTATTTTCAACTATTTTTTCAGTGCCAGTTTCAATAGAAAATGAAATCAACGTTTTCGATGAGCATCTTGGAAAATTCAAGTTATTGATACTAAGAAGTTATTGAATCATTCACTTCCTAATGATGAGTATCACTTTAAAATTGCGTGAAACAATATTATGCAATAGTTAAGTTGTTGATTTATTATTTTTTTAATAATTAGCATCGGTTTAAGTAATTGAAGGTTGTTACAGTGAATAACCCCTAACATCGAATTAGGAGAACACCTTGTTACTCCTTAACGGCAGAGAATGCCTTATTCTATATATCAGTTATCAGGCGGCATAGGTAATGAGTGAGTCGTTGATACACCCTTGGAACCGTAATACGAAAAACTAAAAAAGAAAGCAATTAGTGATATAACTAACAAAAGGTGAATCAGAATGGTCTCGGCAAACTTGCAACATAGTCAGCGTCTTTATATTTGGTACTAAGTTTTCTTGAAAATCTCTACAAAACCTTAAGATTCAAAATCCACTATTCAACAAGTACCGTCAGTTTTTTCTTGGGCTGCGGCAACTATAGTGGGCTAATAGCCTATATTCTTATTTACAGCTAACGCAGTTACTGTTCGTCACCACATAAATCAAGGAATGTCGCAAAATCAAAATACATCGCATCCTTTAACGGCGCAAGCGCCTCTAAGCATTTTTTCTACATAAATAAAAAATTTAGTTCTGCAAAAGGAATGATCAGAGGCATCCACAATTTTTTTCTGGTCGACATAGCAAAACTACCCTGCTTAGGTAACAAACAAAAATCTCAAGTCTGCCTCTGTCAATTTCCCCAGAGCATCAGAAGACCCCCCTATAGTCCTGTTAAGAAAGAGGATAAAAAATGTCAGCATAGCAAGATGTCCAGCATCTTTCAGCACATGTTTATTCATCACACTTACCCTTCAAACACGAGTTCTTTCTTCTCTTGGAGTTTCAGAATTCTCTCCTCGATTGTGTTCTCGATGACAAACCTCACAATTCTGTGCATGGAAAAAAAGTCAGTTCATGAAGAAAGGACCAACCTGCATGTTTTTAGGCAAATTTTCCAATTATTGTTGTCTAATTGGATAGCACTAGAGCAAGAAATAGAACCTTATAGGTTTATATTGCCCTATTCGGTGAATTCTGTCTTGAGCCTGGCGCTCCACGGCCGGGTTCCACCAAGGGTCCATAAGGAATACCTGACCATGCCCAGGAAACAAGGCCACAATTAGCCGACTTAAGCTGAACCATAACAAAAGAGACGAGAAAAAATGTTTGCCACGAAAACATTAACTCGTAAAAGCAGCTCCTATGAACATTGGATGAGAATAGACATTCCAACAAATGTGAAAGACGTGAACTTATAGACAATTTGAAGCATCATGACTGACAATTTCAAATTCCAAACAGAATACAAAAAGGTTGACACAAAATGCCAAAATAACGATTGCTTACATGTGAAGCTACAGTCAAATTGAGTGCAACACCCCCGGCCTTCAAGCTCATGAGAAAAATTTTGCAATCTGGATCTTCAGTGAATCTCCGAATGGCAGCATCCCTAGCAGCCAATGACATGCTTCCATTCAACTGAACACAAGATACTCCAGACTGCAACCAGCACATAACATTATCATCCGAAAGCAATTCAGGTGTATTAATCAAACAAGAGCTGACGATTAAATTACCTTGTGTAAAGAGTAGTTTATAAGATCCAAGAATGATGTGAATTGGCTAAAAACAATCCCTTTGGCAGAACCATCCCTTTCGACCATGAATCTTATTTCTTCTCTCTGCAACCGTTCAGGTAAAAGTCAAAAAACAAGATAGTAAAAAATAAGCACAGAACAGAAGATATTGCAGAAAAGAACTGATAATAGCACTATTTTCTTCACAACAATGTTATACGCAATCTTTCAGCTTATTATTTAATATTTAGCCAAATATTAGTTTCTCAAACCTTCCCTTTGCCACTCAAAAAACAACAAAATTCTCAATGATACTAGGTACAAGAATATCTAAGAAGTTAATAATCATATCTACTAACAACTACTATTTTCCTGCCAAGCAGCTTCATTTGAATTTCCAAGAATGTCCTACATTTCAGCCTTTACAGGTTGTCAATCTCCATTTATCAGCAATATTTAATATATGCAATCAATCAATTTGGTATGCCTTTATAATCCTCAGCCATTCTAAAACTCAAGCTTTACTAAAGAAAAAACATTGACCAAAGAAACCAAGATTGACTAAAGAAACCAAGAGCTAACTAAATCAAACTTTTAGCCCATGGAAAAACCAGAATTAATTTGTCAAGTAACTAAACTTAATTATACATACCAAAGCCTCTATTTTAGTGCTCGTCTGAAAGTTCTCAAGGCGAATTCTATTCAAAATGCTTGAGGATCTGAAACCCTTAATTGTTGTTTTAGCCTGATCCCCAACATCCTTGTTAGGTGTTAAATCAACTGTAAGTAATTTAGAGCACGCAGGGCATGATACTTGGCCCAAGGAAGTAGAGTAGTAGTCTATCAAGCATGCCCGGCAAAATGAATGCTCACATGAGGTAACCTGAAACAATAATGACTAAATACTTTAACACGGTACAATTAGCTAAAAAACTGTTTGGAAAAGGAATAACTAGCAAAGGGAGAAAATAAAATTAAATGAAATAATACACTCACAAAATTTGTTTTAAAAAAAAGCAAAAACTTACAACAAGATCTTCTACAGGCTCATGGCAAATACAACAAATTTGCTCAACATTAGTAGCATTATTGACCATAACTGCACTTCTTGAACCTGAACTTTGAGAATATACTACAAGGTATGGATGATCAACAGCCTGTACATTTAAGCGAGAGTAAAACACAAATCTGGAATGTTTTAGCATATAGGGAAACTTCCCAGCTCTCACATCAAAGACAAAGGCTGGATTATATACTGTTATTAAATAAAATTAAAACACGATACAGTGCTTCAAAAAAGTATTTGGTTTTAAAAGGAAATTATTTCACAACAATACCATGCTGATTTTCTACCTTGCCATTACGATGGGCACAAAGTTTACTAACTGTGGTTATTTTAAAGTAAAATATTATTTGAGATGATTAGAGACAAGGCCCGCTTCAATGATCATTAACCATAACTTCAACATTTATCCAAACTTGAAAGGAAAAATGGATCGCAGGAGAGGGCAGAAAAATACATTCTTTCCAATAGAACAAATTACCAACCTGACGCAGCCGTGTGAGGAGGTCAAATATATGAGCATAATTATGCATCAGCGTATTTGCTTCAATGTATCTGTAATAAGAAAGAATGCAAATGAAACCAGGCCAGAATTAATGTAACCATTCAAAAGCAAAATTTTGGCCAATAACTATTGTTGTGCAAAAGGGACAATCAGAATACATGGACCAATATCTTTGTAAATTTTCAAATGGAACACAAACTCGTCAGACTGCCTATGTTAAGAAAAAAGCCTGCCTACAATTAATTTTACTTTCATGACTGTTTCATGAAAACCTGATTAACTCCCGAAATTCATACCTACCAATAGCTTCTTTGCTTCGAAGAAAAATCTGCTTTACAATGATTTCATTGTATGGAAAAGAAAAAACAAAAAGAATGTGACATACGTATTAAATTGTGCCTGACTTTCATTGTATAATGATTCATAATAGTCTTGCTCTTTAATATCCAGGCAATCCTTTCTCAAAGAAACCTGCAGGAAATGCATAATAAATAAGCATGTACTCTTTCCATATTTGAAAACAAACACAACTACATAGAAACAACTCACAATTCTAGGTGGAAGTGCAAGATCAGCAGCCCTGCCAATTTTTGTGCGCCTTAATACTATGTTCTTCAAAACTTTATGTTTAAGCAATATCATAGCTCTTCTCCCAGAATCACCATTTCCATAAGATTGAATTGGTGTGGCAACATACTAATCAAGATTAAAAATGAATAGTTATAAGCACGTATATTTCAGATGAAACACGTTACACAAAGTTGCAGTTTGCAGAATTGGGTTCTCTTTGTATCTTCCTTAAACAGGGTGAACACATAAAAGGATTAACAGACTGCATAACTTACTTTATTCCACCAACAGAAATGTCGCACAGAACTGTGAGTGCAGACTGAACATTCTTTAGAGCTGCACAAAGGAATCAACATATTAACACGTGATTAGCAATTCAAGAATAAAACGATCATTTTGAAAATCTATGACAATATGTGCATGCATGCTATTTCCCGGATCACTCCTACACTAACTTAATGCTGCTTGCCAGTAGCTGCCTCATTCATATATAGAATCTTCATTTATTAACTTATCAAGAAAAAACAGAAAGAAATAGGCATAACAAAAACTGCAGCATATTTTTCTATAACACATCAGCATCATTATAAAATATTTGAAAAAAAGAGTAATGTTATGGAAACCACAGAACTGCTTTGATATAAATAACTACATTCTCCTAAAAAAACACGATTGCTCTGTTCCACATGAATGACAGTCACTAGAGAATAGGCTCTACAGAAAATCGCTGTAACAGTTTCCTAATTGAAATGAAAAATGAGGAAAATATGGTAATATTACATCACTCCTGGGCAAGTCAAGATGGGTAGAAAGATAATGAAAAAAATTAACCATTGATTCATATATCAATCATTAAGTCTATGCATGATTAGTGCCTTCTAATCCACACAGCTTCATTATATAATGAATTATAATACCTGTGATCAAGAATCCTGCAGTCACAGTCCTTGCACAAGTAATAAGAATAAGGAGTTATTTGCAGGAATCGTATCTGCACACACAGAATTGCAATTAAAATACTTAAAAAGACAACCTGATACATTACAGATTTACATCAGAAAAAAAAACAAAAACGCTGCAAACACACCAGAGAATACAGCTCTCCTACTCGGTTCTGAAGGGGAGTGCCACTCAACGCCCATTTGTAGGTAGAATCTAAAGCAAGAACTGCTTTAGCAGTGTTACAGTGTCTAGATTTGATATAGTGTGCCTGGCATTATATATATAAAGAAAAACTGGTTAATAAAATAATAAACAAATTTACGATCATTACTCCATAACTCAATACCTTAAATGAAATAATAAACAATATAAATTGAAGTCAAAAGACCTAGTTTGAGCAATAACTCATTCGTATCTTTTTTTCTCTTACTGCTAAGAACTAACTATAGTGAAACAAGAAAGAAAACTTGTGTTCTATAGAAATACAGAAAGTGGCACTGATAAATACCATGGAGAGATATAAGATGTCTCTTTCTATTTTCTTTTTTAAAAATTACATTCATAATCTATTATTACAACTGACCTCATCCAATATGATCCTTTGCCATTTCACAGCATGAAGAAAAGACCTTTCGCGTACAGGTACAGCATCAGAATCTTCCATATCTATACACATTTTGTCTCCCTTTTTCTTGATAGAACCCTTCAAAATCTTGCTACCGTCACATTCCTTGGTCTTCCCTTTAGTAACTTCTCTTTTCTTCTTAGTTTGCTTTGATTGTTTTTCTGTTCTAACAGCATCAGGTCCACAAAAATAGTTTTGATGATACATCAACTTACTTGGCAAAAATAATTTTCCACAATATGGGCATCTCTCTTTAGGAGGCATCATATGCTTCCTGTACTCATTCTCAACAACAGAGTACGTAGTTATTACAAAATCATAATCTGCAAACCGATCCCCACTCCTCCCTCTATTAGCCCCATGATAAACCAGCACCTTGGTGCTTCCTTTTAGAGTAAAGCGATCAATCTCACTGACCCACTGAGTAACAGCAACCACGGGACATATGACAAGTGTTCCTTTGATCGCAGGCAACAGGCTGGATGAACATGGTATGGATTGATCTGGTTCACAATTGTCTTGGAATTCACGTTTGGCAAGGACAAGAGCAATTGCTTGAATAGTCTTCCCCATTCCCATTTCATCTGCAAGTATTCCACCTCTACTCGAAGAATGTTCTTGTTTCAAAGCCCAGGCTAGCCATTCCCTCTGGTATCTTAGTAAAGGCATAGTCAGATCAGAGGGCGCCTCAGAAGTCTCATTCATTACTTCACTCTGATTATCTAAGTCAACATCTTCTAATATATGCTGATCAATCCATTTCTCTTGCTCCTCTTCCCATGCATTCCACAACAACACTGGACGAGAATCTCCTTTACTTCCTTTTCTTGTATATTTCCTCTTCTTAGTTCCCTTAAAAGCAGGTGGAACCATTACTGGTGAAACCATTGAATATTCATGATCCACCACCTTAACCACATCACTCGGTTCTCCTTTTGCTGTGTTGATTCTCTTTCTTCTCTCTCTGCACCCCGTCGCCTTTTCGAATGAAGGTTTGTCAGCATCAGATGAATCAGAACCATAGTCTTCTCCACCAGAAACACTGATGCTTGAAAGTGGATGTACATTCAAGTCCGGCAGGGAGCTATCACCCAATTCTTCATCTGAGAGGAATTTTGTTTAATTTTCAGACATACAACCAGGCCAAAAATCACAGGTAAAACTAGGTTTATACTTTCTTCCAAAGATGAAAGGAAAGAAGAATTCTAGATAACTTTACTCAACTTTCTTCTTACCCCTGGTCCAATAACAAAACTCAAAATAAAATTATGCATAGCTGCACACACTAGCTCTAACATTTCCTCAATTTAGTCCCCAAACATCTCAGGAATATCCTTTTTGGGTAAAAAATACACGACACAGACAAGCACAAACCCAAAAATATTGCAGCCAAGCCAAATACAAAGTCATAAAACTAAAACATACACTGAGACTAAAACCATAGTGTAAAACAATTTACCTTCATAATCAGAACCGGAATCAGAACCAGAAACTATATCCGAATCAGACGACATAACACAAACACCTTTGTCTTTGTTGTTACTGCACCGACTCTTGGTTTCATCTTCCGCAACAGCATCGTCCTTAGGCTCATTCCCTGTTTTTCCCCATTCACAAATCACAATGTTAACAACACCTTGGTTGATTTAAAAAAAACAAAACGTAACCAATAAACCACCACACTGTGTGGCTTCTTCAACACTATTGACCGTTAGCATCGGCGCCACTCTTCTTTTCAAAACTTCCACACAAACTATCAACTCACATTTCGAACATACAAAACAATAATGCAAAAAGAAAAAGAAATAGAATCAAGCATCAAACAAGAAAAGGACATCAAAAGGTCTACATCTAAACATGCAGTAGATAAATTGAAACATAGAGTTCCGAAACCGACATAAAAAGAAGGAAGAAGAGAAAATAAGTTGAAGAATTAAGAATACCAGAAACTGTGGTATTGGAAAGGCGCCGACGAGAACGAAGCTCCATTAACGCACGTAGATAAAAGTTAGGGTTTCGAATCGAAAAACGGTTTGCAAGAATCGAGTGACGAAGATGATTGTACAGTGAGAAACAGTGTTCGTTTTCCCTTTCTCCCTTATCTCTCTCTGTGGAGAAGGAATGGATTGTGCCTACGGTTCGGTTTGGTGACTGAAACGGCGGGAAGTGAGCCCCTTATGTACACAGTAACGAAGCGCCACGCACGAAGTTCAACGTCAGGGGTTGTAATCCTCTGCGGCACTGATCACTGTGGAAGGGAGAATGAACTCATGAACCGACAGGTGAATGCTCTCACGCTATGATGACACCGGGATACGGTCCACGCAATCAACGGTTTGATTTAAGTGCATTAAGTGATCGTGGTGTTCGCTTATATCAACGGTGTGCATGCTATTGCAACTTTTCTCTGGTGACGCGTGCGTCCTTCAGATACAGTGGAGTTTGTTTTTTTCTTTCTTCCACACCAACTTTTTCCTTATTGAAAATTTGAATATTGGGATTCACATGGTGTGAGGCTTCTGCATTCACACCATTCCTCTATCCACATAATTAATGAATGAAAAAAAAAAAAAAAAGTTTCACTTCATATAATTATCCACCAAAATCTACTTTTTAAATTAACTTTACCTAAATATAGCCAAACTTGAAAGTTGACCATTATATGCGTGGAAAAAAATAATAAGGAGAATAATTATATTCTAGAAATTGTAGTGAACTTATATTTTTTTCCTTTTAAAGATTGTTTTTTGTTTAATTGTAAAAAATATGATAATGTTGTTAAAGACCTAATATTGTTCTTATTAATTTATATGAAATGAGTTATTGTTGTTATAATAGTAGTATGTCATTCAACCATCAAAATAACCTTCTCAAGCATAACTAACAATAAGTATAATGGTCAATGAATTGAATAGACCCAGTTTGAATATACAGGTGAAAAAACTCAAAACTCTGAAAAACCATTAAAATAAATGGAGTTATAATTTTGACTGGCCAGGTTTTTCATTTCTAGCATTTATTATCCTTGTTATTAGAAAGGTTGTGGACTTAAGCATGGAAAGAAATACATTATGCAGATCATTTTTCACCTAATGCATGACTATAGTATATTGAAGAATATCAACCAAGATGTTTTCACACAATAAACCACAACCTTCATAAGCTTGTTAATAAAGAAAAAAAGTAACAAAAAACAAAATAGTTGAAGAAAAAAGAAGTCAATTATCAGGCATGATAGAAGGTAAAAGAAAAGAAGCTTTTGTTATCAACTTTTTTTTAGTTAACTTTTGTAAAGTGTTGTGTTACAGAAGAAGGAGAAAACTGTATAAAAAAAAAGAGTTTTGTAAAATTTGTAATTATTTGTAAGTATATTTATTATTTTCAAAAATATTAATGAGATATTGACTAATATTTCTATTTAAAAGTATAATAAACTATGTTTCAAGTTAATTGCATTTGATGAAAAAGATGTTGCAAGTTAATATTGGTTTGAGATTAAATTAAACTAGCAATTCCAGATAGTTAATTAATTCAATTAACAAGACGCCATGTCTCCTACCAAAGAAAACAAAAATCACACATGTTTTGTAGTATTTTTATACATTAATAATATTCAATTTATAAAAAAGAATATTATATAAATTTGAAATTTGAAAAAAAAGAATATATCAATCAAACTAAACTAATCCAGTTTTTTTCATATTGTTTTTAAATAGAGTCATTCGATAACTTGAGAAATAATTAAAAAATTAGAAAAAAAATTGTGTAAATCATATTTCAGTAGTACAAAATTAATGAATAATATCAATACCATAATTTCAAGATTAGAACCATAAAAATTAAAAACAACTTAAAAAAAAAACTAAAGTTGCATAGAAACTCTTATCATAAAAAAAAAAAAAAAAAATAAAAAAATTTTAAAAATAAAAATTAATTTTTAAAATTTATTAATTTTTTTTAAAAAAAAATAAAAAAATTTTTTTTTTTTTTTTTTTATGATAAGAGTTTCTATTCAACTTTAGTTTTTTTTTTAAGTTGTTTTTAATTTTTATGGTTCTAATCTTGAAATTA
>Ga0099825_1000417_pt1 | contig 43951 bp, 27 predicted proteins | sample SiratroredBW_FD_76838 | JGI IMG/M metagenome (GOLD analysis project Ga0099825, IMG submission 76838) | Root nodule microbial communities of legume samples collected from California, USA - Siratro red BW | ecosystem: Host-associated > Plants > Roots > Nodule | place: USA: California | collected...
AAAAAAAAAAAAAAAATAATATAAAATATATATATATATATATATATATATATATATATATATATATATATATATGTTAAGAAGTCAAACGTTGTATTTGATTATTAGTTAATAAAATTAATAATGAGCTGTTTAGTATAATTATACTTTTTTTCAAAAGAGTTTTTATTCTGAATCCACATAAATATTCTGTTGGATCAACATATACATAAACTTTTTATGGAGAAAATAGTTGATTCATCATCACACAGGCACAATGCATGATGTGTTATCTTTACCTTAGAACTTTGGTGAGTTATTGGAAGATTTTGACAAAGACAGAGATTATTAATCTAAAATGTGCAGAAGAATGGAAGGTGAAAAATTATGTGCGTAACTTTTAGAACACATTGAAAGACAGATATGAGTGTGGTGGGTTTCGTAAAGCTGCAAGTGTTTGACAAAATGCCTCCCCTGAGGGAATAAAGAGACTGGCTCTTTCCTATTGGCTCAGCCACCGCCACCGCCACGTGTCAGCCCACTCAGCTAAGTGGGACCCACATGCTGCCTCCTTCCTTCTCCAGCTCCTATAACACCACCTCCCACGCGCTCTCTCTCCTCTCTCTCTAGCTGTCGCCGACGTCAAACGCCTCTTATTTATTCTTTTTTATTTATTTCCTTATTTTTATTATCATAATCGTCTTTTCATTCACTCGCAAACGCAATTCGTGCTTTCATCGGAATCACTCACACAACACAAGCACCACCTACTTCAATTTCAATTTAGGGTTTCTGAATCCTTTATGTGTTTCTCTCGCAATTGATAATCGCAACCACAATGTCCGGTCCCCTCGATCGTTTTGCCAGGCCTTGTAAGTCTCTCTTTGGTTAATTTCCTCAAAAATTGACCTAGAATAATGTATCTGTGACGTTTTGAGTTTGATTGTGGATTTTGGCAGGCTTTGAGGGGTTTTCCGGCAGTGATGAGAAGAAGGAGAGGAGATCTGACTTCGAGAACTCCGAGGATGAGAGGAGGACCAGAATTGGATCTCTCAAAAAGAAAGCGCTCAATGCATCTTCCAAATTCAAACACTCTCTCAGAAAGAAGAGTGGCAGGAGAAAGAGCGATGGTCGTGTTAGCTCCGTCTCGATTGAGGACGTTCGCGATTTTGAGGAGCTGCAAGCTGTGGACGCCTTTCGCCAGTCCTTGATCATGGACGAATTGCTCCCTGAAGCGTTTGATGATTACCATATGATGTTAAGGTAATTCAACGTTTTTAATTTCTGGTTGTCATCGTCCTTGACGTTGCGGAAAATTGCAGCTGATGCGGCCGCAGTTGCTGTCGCAATGCGGCGCGGTGAGTTCGAAACCCTAGATGATGTGGCTGAAATTGCTGTCGCGGAACGTTTTAAAACCGTTACAGCTCAAGAATTTCGACAGCAAAAAGTACTACACATAGAACTGATGTTCTTGAAAAAAAAAGAATGAAACCCTGGTTTGGTGTTGATTTTCTTGTATGATTTTGGGCAAATGAACTTTTACCTGACTTTTCTTAATTATCGTTTTAAAGATTTCTGAAAGCGAGGAAGTTCGATATTGACAAGGCAAAACATATGTGGTGTGACATGCTACAATGGAGGAAGGAGTTTGGCGCGGACACTATTATGCAGGTAGATGTAGTTAGAATTTGGCACATTTGTATGGCTTCTGCTTTGGCAGGTGTTTGGTGCTGAGACAATATTACGCTGAACGATCGGCTTACCTTCTGTTTCGGGCTTTTGTCAGGATTTTGTGTTCGAAGAGTTAGATGAAGTTGTGAAGTACTATCCACATGGCCATCATGGCATTGATAAAGAGGGAAGGCCTGTTTATATTGAAAGACTTGGAAAAGTTGATCCAAACAAACTTATGCAAGTTACAACTATGGATAGATACGTGAAGTACCATGTGCAAGAGTTTGAGAAGGCTTTTGCAGTAAAGTTTCCTGCTTGCACTATTGCTGCCAAGAGGCACATTGATTCTAGCACCACGATCTTAGATGTTCAGGGAGTGGTATGTTACCTGTAATTAGTCCTCTCTGTGTTTGACTTTAACTAAAGGCCTATAACGTACAACTAACATGCTGGTTATATAATTGACATTATCAGGGACTTAAGAACTTTACCAAGTCTGCTCGGGAACTCGTTACGCGATTGCAGAAAATTGACGGTGACAATTACCCTGAGGTGTGTTATCTTGTTCCCTATACTTAATTTTTGAATGCTGATTTCATTTGTTATTGGAAATCTGAAAGATGATGTACTATGGTCACAGTGACTAATGATTCTTTTATTAGCGATACAGACCCTTTGCCAGATGTTTATTATAAACGCTGGGCCAGGATTTCGGCTGTTGTGGAGCACTGTAAAATCTTTTCTCGATCCCAAAACAACTTCCAAGATTCACGTATGTAAAAAGTCCATTTTCTAGCTATGTATTAATGATGTTGTAAGAGTTCTGAAGCTGTTTTGTATTTCTTTCGAAACATTACTTAGGTTCTTGGAAACAAGTACCAAAGCAAATTGCTAGAAGTAATAGATGCCAGGTACTTAATTTCTCTACTTTTTTTTATATGTTTATTATAATCTGCATGTCACAATTTTTGTATTTATTTATTTTTTCTTTTCCTTGATTAATACTGCATAATTTTTTGCAGTTTTACAATTTACATGATCATTTTAGATGCCTAATATATTATTTTGCACATGATGAAGTGAGTTGCCGGAATTTCTGGGAGGTACCTGCACCTGTGCAGATCAGGGAGGTTGCCTTAGATCTGATAAAGGGCCCTGGAAAAACCCTGAAATAGTCAAGGTTATATGCTGTTCTTGGTTGATTTTTGATAGGTTATATATGCCATAATATGTCAGTTTCACTTGTAATAGGCTGACAGTTGATTACATGTGAACTCTACATAGATGGTTCTCAATGGTGGAGCATGGCGGTCAAAACAAGTTGTAAAAGTTCTTAACAATGAAAGAAAGGTTATTGTGTATGCTAAGCCAGGATACCCAACGGTACTTTTTTTTTTAAATCGGACCAAATTAATAGCATCATAATCATACCTTTATTCGATGTCCATTTTATCACCAATTATATTTATTTTTATTACCTCTACGTAACAGGTAAAAGGCAGTGATACATCCACCGCTGAATCAGGGTCAGAAGCCGAAGATATATCCTCTCCAAAAGCAATGAGGAGTTATTCACACCTTAAGCTGACCCCTGTTCATGAGGAAGTAAGTTTTGACTTATTAGAGAAGTTGCTATAATTGTCTTGATGTGTGCACCGTCTCCTGCCTTGTAAATTAGGAGTGTTTGTGGATTGGATTGGATCAACTTTGGCAGGAAAGTAATTGATCTAACCCATAGGTTTCTTATTTTACCATCCTGTCATTTTGGTTTTAAATTCAAATTCGACCCAATTAATCTGATCAAAAGCAGTTTTGATTGGATTGGTCTTTTTGTTTTTGTTTTATTTTTTATATTTACTGTTTATTGAAAATAGTAAATAAATCTTGAATTATACAAATTGGTATAATGAGAACTAATTCGAAGTATCTGATATCTTTTAGAGGATTGCCCTGTGTTCTCTCCTAAATATAAACTTTGTTTGCAATTGTGTTCTTTGTCAGGCTAAAATAGTAGGAAAAACAAGCTATGCCAGTAACTTGTCTGGATACGATGAATATGTTCCAATCGTAGACATACCTGTTGATGCTGGTTGGAACAAGCAAACCTCCCTACAGAGGTCTTACACCTCGAAAGGTTAGTGACTTATGGCCTGGTATTTTTATTGATGTGCACTTTTGATGAATTCTTTTATTTTTGCTTATTCACGTAACATTAATCCATATGCACACGTGCTTCTAAAGTCATTGTATTTTGATAGGCTTTATTCTCCTTGTCTTGAGTTGAGTTGTTGTTGGCTTATTATTTGTACCTTAGATTTTTGGTTATTGTGTTTGTGTCAGACTGTCACTATACCTTTCAATTATTGATAAACTTGTCTTTGAATTTGGGATTCTGTGTTTATATTGAGCATGTGTATCTGTGTACTATAAATTATTTATCTGGTAAGCTTAATCTTCAATATAACATTCTTCTTGCTATTTGTGTTCACGCTAGAGTTTTTGTGGTCTGTGCGCTGAGATATTCAAATACTGGATCCTTGACATATACAGAGACTATGTCTGAACTTGAAAGTCAAAAATGAGTTGTTAGAGTCGTAGAGAGATCTAAACAATCCGTAGAACCTGTATCTAAGAGTCTTAGCTTTGTTGCTAAACAGTGCAACTTGCCTTGTGGATTCGAATTGTTTGATGAAATTTTCTCCAGAGACTTAATTGAATTTCAATACAGGAGCATCTTCTCTTCCTGTCACTCAGAAAACTCCAGAGGGACTTCAAGCTCGTATTTGGCTAGCACTATCTGTCTTCTTCTTGACTGTATTAACTCTTTTACGTCAAGTTGCATACCCTGTGACCAAGAAATTTTCTGCATTATCATCTAATGATGATAGGAGTACTTCAGAACCACCTACTGATGCAACAAACATGGAAGTTCTTCCAACGTCCTCAACTCCACCGAGTACAGAAGAAAATCTCCTTCCCTCCATGCTGAAGAGGTTGGGTGAGCTTGAAGAGAAGGTTGATACACTCCAATCTAAACCATCCGAGATGCCTTATGAGAAAGAAGAGTTGTTGAATGCTGCTGTATGCCGGGTGGATGCTTTGGAAGCTGAGTTAATTGCTACTAAAAAGGTAGGATGCTTACGTTATTTTCTACTTTTTGAAGATTATGCCATCATGCCGTTGCTCTCTGTATTTATGGGGTACATGTGTAAAACATTAAGGTATATCCATGTCTTAGTTTTACTATTTTGTAATCTAAAACTAAAAAATGGCATTTACAGCATAGAAAAAATTAACATCTTCATGGAATTGAGGTTTGTTTGTGCATTCCAAAATGACAGAGTATAGGGTGAATGTATGAAGAATACAGTGTAATTTATTGCTTACCCCGAGTCCCTAACATTTGGATCTCATGAATTCTACGTAGGCTCTTCATGACGCGTTAATGAGGCAAGAAGAGCTGCTTGCTTACATCGACAGACAAGAAGAAGCCAAGTTGCGGGTAAGTTGGCAACTGTATCTTTTGAATAAAGTGAAAGCCTTGACATGCATCAGATTTTTTATATTTCTCTTTCCTTCATTGTCTGTGTTTTATTCAGAAAAAGAAGTTTTGCTGGTGAGATTTGTTAATGGGAAGGAGATTCTGCAGAGGATGTCTAAAAGCACGGTTGTTCTTAAGGAATGTTAACCTTGCACATGATGTAACCTTGACAACTGATTTTCAGTATAATATGAGTTAACATAATGGAGAATTGTTTCTTTCAACGTGTGTATATTCACAATACTGTCTTTGCTGGCTTGTGAAACACTAGCCTTTTTTTTTTTTTTTGTTATGGTTAAAGTCATTTTTCCTTGTTTGCCTTTGTTAGTTGCAAAGCTCTTTTGTTTTTTTTTCAATCTCTTGCAGTATACTTTTGCTGAGTATTTTCAGTAATGCTAAAATACTGGAATACAAACTTCCATTAGAGTTTCCGAAATGATTTCACTCCTATCCCATATGTGTCAAGTCAAAGCAAATTTAGTTAGTAACATATTTTTTGATAGGTAGCCGTTGGCAATATGGTTCGAATGAGGAAAATTTGTCGGTGTAATTTCTTGAAAAAATTGAAAAATTACTTCTGAATGGACAAGTTTGAGATTAATTATAAAATTGGGTAACTCATTCTTCCCAATCACGACTTCTTATCAAATAAGTGTATCACAATCACTATTTTTCATCACAGAGAAGTAGTGTTTAAGATACACAATTTTGTTTCATATTTTTTTGTTACTATTTTACTGAAGTTGTGCAGTATAAGCAGGACATTATTTTAGTAAGTTTTTTTTTTTTTATTGAATTTTGTCTTACTTTTATACTAAAGTTTTACGACTTTCGTATAAAACTAAAACACGGACTTCAGTAGCAAAAAAAGACAAAGTCGTGCTTACTAAAAAAAATAAAAGTCAGGCACCATAAAATAATAAAGTTAAAAGTTGCGCTCACCAAATCACAACTTAAATACAAAAAGAAAGGCGTTCACCTTAAAATAATAATAATAAAAATATATGGAACGAAATTGTAAATATTAAATGCGATTTCGTCAAAAATAAAATTTTGAAATTATGTTTTCAGAACACGAACTTTTGAATATGAAACCCATTTTGTAAATACGATTTACTTATTTACATAATTAATTTTTAATTTGTCTATTATTAATTTTTCTTCAAGAAATTGCATAAAAATGGTGTAAATTTTGAAGTCAGCATTTTTATCTAAGGTTGTCAATACATTGATTACAGTGTACGAATTGAAGTGAAAGGGAGAAAATATATTTCATGATTATGTGAATGCACAATATACTTCCAAAAACATCTGCATATCCGCAGAGCCAAAGGTTACCGTGATAACACAACTTTTGTTATTCTCAATGGATTAAAGCTGGATAATCTGATTTTTTTTTTTTTTTTAAAGATGGAATTTTCAAACATATGCACATTTGTCTAGGAATGGCAAACTTTATATTGGACAGGTTTTTATTAAAATATTAATAGGCTGTCGAAATAGAAAGCCTCCAATTTTACAACTCTTCCTGATGCAGTAAACTATTTGATATCAAGCAGCAAAACACCCAAAGCGGAACTGTAATCACAAACCAAAAAAGTGTGTCAATAAAAGTAGTCGATAGATAAACCTACAGAAAATTTATGGAAATAGATGTCTGATATGACATACCAACTTCTTCTTCTTCCTTTTCTTGTCAATTTGAGCTTGGAGTTCTCCTTGTCGAGCAAGGGCATCATCAAGTGCCTAAAGCCAAAATAGAAATACCAAGTTGAAAATTTAACAGAAACAACACTCATGGAATTAAAAAGGAAGGAAAAGTTGTAAACCTTTTTGGTTGCAACCAAGTCTTGTTCCAGAGTGGTGACTCTGTTCAGAGCATTATTCAGCACTTCCTCCTTTTCGGGTGGCATGACCGATCTCTTATTGAGGACAGTGACTTTCTCTTCTAGTTCAGCCATGCGCTTCATAAAGCTCATGTAATCATTGCATGGCAAGGATGCCGCTTTCATCATAGTGCCCGCATAATATGCTGGACTGCTATACAGTGCTGCTTCATTGAGTTTCCTTGGCATGTTCTTTGTCATGCGGATCATGGTTATAATCCCCATAATAAAGGCCATGATTCCACCAATAAAGTGATTGGTAGTCACATTAGATGTCTTGCTAGCAAAACAATCTGCAACTTTACCAAGTTAGATTTATAATTTATAGCAGAAGTAACCACAAATATGTATTATTGTATTAGAAGTGCAAGGAAACATTCATTTTCATGCAAAATACTTTAGAAAGTGCACCTTTGTCATTCTCTATTAATTTATTCCAAGATGAATCCACTGGCTTGCCAAGCACAGGGACAAGTTCGTCATATTTGTACACAGGCGTTCCCATCTGCAATATATATTATAAGGGCAATCTTAAAAGAAAAAATTTTAATTTGCATTTGGTCAAAGGAACTTACTTTTGGAGATAAACATGGCACATCAACATCATATGTCTCTGAGAATGATTCTTTGTTTCCCTTGATAATATAGGCCAAAAGGGTATACTAAGTTATAAAATATTCTGACAAATAAATACGAAGAGTTTGACTACAAAGTTTTGCAGTCTGAAATTGATAAAAGGTTGGAAACTTACCGAATTTTGACTAGCTGTTTCATCTTCTATGACTGTTTTCTCCTCAATCCCGGACAAGGTTTGTCTCTTGCATTTGCCCTCGCCGTTTTGAATCATCTAATTCATCAAGAACAAAAATACTTCATTGTTTTTCTTTGCTACTTAACTAGAGAAATTTATCCTTCAGCACTAAACTACCTTGATGATATCTGGGTCATTCCATGGCCCCTTGTCAGAAAGCATGCAACCACCTTTATCTGCACAAGTACAAGTACCACCCAAGAATTCTGGAAGTTCACTGGCAAATAGGATAGGCATCTGAGGTGTTATTTATAGTCTTCAGGAGTAATTCCAATGACATAATGGAAGAACATATTTAATGGGTTTTTTTTTCATAAATCAACGAATTTGATCATGAAGAGTTAACATTACTCAATACCAAATTATGTATCTGATGAATAGTAGGAAATGAAATACTTCAATGAGAGAGGAGATAAATTTAACCTGGCATCAATGATTTCAAGCAACTTGCTCTGGTATTTGTTACCAAGAACCTGATCAATAAATCATTAATCTGTTCAGTGTCCCTGATTAACTGAAAATCAACTAGGTTTTGATTGATCAAGAGGATAACAATGTTTACATGGATTTTTGCGGTGGTCTTGGGATCTAGGAATGACTTAACGGTGTTCCACAAGAGCCTAAATCCAGAACCAGCATTGATGATGAACATACGGTTCAGTGACTGTGCAGAAAAAAGAAATTTAATTAGGGTAAATTTAGAAAGCCTGTTTCCAATCCTATATAGATAAAATAAACCAGTACCTCAGGGTAGTTGTCACCATCAATCTTCTGAAGCCTCTGGAGGAGATCTCTTGCTGCTTTGTTCAAACTTTTAAGACCCTGAGCAAGCATGCTAGTCAGCAATGGTATGAAACTTGTTTCCATTTGAAAAAACAATTACACCACCACAAATGATTAGAATGGACATTGCCTTGTTAAATTTACAGTGTCTATCATTTAAGGTATAAGTATGTGTTCTTTTCTCATACATTTTTTTGTCATCAAAGAGATCAACTAAGAATAAGACAAGAAATAGACTTACATACAGAAATGACACTATCTTCGACCCAAAACTTATCAAGTCTTTTTTTATTATATGTCCCTCAATTTTCTTATTTTTATATAATGTGGAATTATACCTAACAATATGTTCTTAAAATTTTTATACATACCACTCCTTGAACATCCAAAATAGTTGTGCTTTGGTCAATGTGCTTCTTTGCTGCAATGGAACAAGCAGGCAACTTAAGAGCAAAGGTTCTCTCAAACTCCTTTACGTGGTACTTGAGATAGCGATCCATTGTTGTTACTTGCATCAGCTTGGTAGAGTCAACCTGCCCCAACTTTTCAATGTAAACAGGTCTGCCATCCTTGTCAACCCCATGATGCCCTTGTGGGTAATATTTTAGAACCTCATCTTGTTCAGTGAATTCAAAATCCTTAAAAACATAAAAAACTGTGATGAGATACATAAACAAAAATCACAGCATGAAAAGTGAGTTTCCTTTTCAGCAGAAGAATACCTCCGTGATAGTGTCAGCACCAAATTCCTGCCTCCATTTAAGCATATCTGCCCACATTTGTTTTGTTTTCTCGATGTCAAACTTCCTTGCTCTCAAGAATCTGCATCATCATACAGTTTAATTATGGCCATTATTAGAGTGTGAAATTAAGGTATTAAACAAAGTTAATGAGTAAATAAATAAATATATGAAGAAGAAAACTATTTCACAAGGCCACCTTAGCATCATGTGGTGATCATCATGTCTTGAGGGCAATAGTTCTTCCAAGATAAGAGCTTGGCGAAAAGCATCAACAGCTTGCAACTCTTCTGCATCAAGATCATCCTCAATGGAAACAGACATAACCCTGCTGTGCCTCCTCCCCTTCTTGGTAAGGGAACTCCTGAACTTAAATGAGGCGTTCATGGCAGCCTTCTTGAATGATCCAACCTTTTTCTTCCTTTCATCGTCAGAATTTTCACTTTCATGACCTGTGCTCGCAACAAAGTAAAATTCACCCACACAAGTTTGAATAAGATAATTGAAAAAAATAAATTGACTCTCTAAACATCTTCATCCGCTAGTGTAAAGTAGATGAAGATTTCAGTGTGCGTGCACAAAATAAAGTGAATGCAGACAAAGTAACTGCATAGAAGATTTTGTGATGAAATATGAAATTCAAGGAATTATTATACCTACCAAGTTTCATAGGTTGTTCAACAGGTGAGGGCATGATTTCAGCCATGGTTGATAAAATTTTCTTACACACAGGAGATAAAGCAGCCCTAAGGCAAAAGTCAGGTACTAGAATACATCAATAGCCCACAATGGAGCTTTCACGTACACCTGCAACACATAGCCGTCAAAAACGTGTCAAAAGCTCCAAAAACCATGCTTGTACAACAAAGCCATCATTATCAACCATCTGTGTATCTAACATGCATGAAAAAAGAGAAAAAAAGAAAGAAAGATATATAGATATCTCAAATCTCAATGATCAAATGCTGCTCATGCATGCAAATACAAATGCTGAGAATATGTGTGTTGAAACACATTTTGTCACATTCAACGTGAACATGCATGAAAAGGGTTTCAAGTCAATGAATGAACATGATATTATCATAGCTAAGGAAGAAGAAGGAGAAGGAGGAGGTGAAAGGCTATACCTTGACTCAGAAATGTAGGGGTTGCAAAAACCAAGAGATCGAAAAGTGCAAATATATGGTTTCCGAATAAATCTCTCGAAGTGGGGGCACGATGGATATTCAAAGGCTAAAAGTTGGTGGAACCAGTAGACAATCTTAGACTTTGCTATTTTTTTTCTTCCCTTTGTTTATTCATTGTCATTTTCTGTTGAAGAGGTCTTGATTTGGTGATTCTTTGGCCTTGCGAAATGCAAGCCACTCTGTTGCTTCACAATCACATATCATATTCCTTCTCACGCAACCTCTCCAACTCATATTCATTCTTACATTAGCATTGGTTTTCTTCCACTCTCTTTAATGCAAAACTCTACCATTCATTTTTACCAAGTTGACTTTTGGAGGATAACAATAACAATAACAACACAAAGTCATCAATCTGTTCATCTAATTAACAATAACTTTACTTCCTAAATTAGTTATGTAAAGCTTTATTATATTCTTAGTTTCACATTTTGTTTAAAGTTAGTTTTTTAATGGTAATATATATTGCCTATTTTAAAGGATTGTGGTGGAGAAATCTTCTTCCAACATAAATTATAATATAGAATATTTTTAGCCATCTTTTTTTTTTTTCAATGATATGCTTTTAATAAATTTTTGCTAGTTTTGTTTCTTTAAATATATATTTTTATCTTTATTTTTACATTGGATTATAGTATATTTATGAGAAAAGTGTCTGTACTTGAAATTTATAATTAATAAAGGTTTAAATACGATTAATATGCAGTGAAATTAAAAATGGTATATAATGTGCTGAGATAATTTTCCAGGCATACTCAGAATTAAAAAGTTAGGAAAAAGGAATGATGACTTGATTCAATGTAGAAAAGATTTGAGTTTAAAAAACTTTACAAAGAAGAGTATCTTTCATCTCCTCCATAAAATTATATTTAAATAAAAGATTCCATTTTTACTATTTAATTATGTTTTGTACAAGTATATTAAAACAATAGTGCTGGCAACAACCTTGTAATGTTTTTTTTTCTCTAGCACATACTTTATTTTATTATTGACTTAAATTCATTTATAAACTAAAAACGAGGCAGTTATTAATTAAGGAAAATATTTATTTTTAATAAATTTCAACGAAGCAAGAGAGAAACTAATCTTATAAATAATTTGTCACTCTATTTAGTTTTCTGTATTATAACTTTCCCTTTTATGTAATATATATATATATATATATAAATATGGAGATCTACTCATATACATGTCATGCCTACCACTTCCTAAAAATTTTCTTAGCATTTTTTTATATGGACTGATGATTGCCTTCAAAATAGGTTTTGTTTAGGAAACAAATTTTCTATATTTTTTTAATCACTATTATAATAGTAAATTTTTATATCCATAATTTACTTTCCATAGTAATCCTACAACGGAAATACAACTAAATAATATAGGGCGTGTGAATTATGGACACTTATCCATTTTAGAACCGAATCGTGGAAAATTTATTTTCAAATAAGAAGTTTTCAAAATTTTTACAAACTTTGAAATGTAAACCCCTCTTATATATTTTAGATGGTTAGATAGTATCAAATTTGTGAGCCATTTATATAAAAAAAAATGTTTTGTTTAACCTTAACATGTTCTTATCTTTCTATTAAAAAGATGTGGAGGCTTAGTTAATAACCATTCTTTTAGTTTCTATTATTTAAAAAATTACTCAGATAAGCTAAAATTGTTTTTATGGTATACTTATAATCATGATTTTAAATATTTTATAACTACGATTTTTATACACATTTACTTATACTTTTTGTTTTCATGAAAAATTACCAGTATTTCTATTATATGATTATAATATTATAAAAATTAATAAAAAGTTACTTTTATAATTATTTTTTATGTATATAATTACAGTAATATTTGTAATTAATTTTTTATTATTCGAAAAAGGCTTATGCGCACATAATTTCAACTTATAAAGAAAATCCTGAATTGAGTGAGAGGAGTATTAAACTCTCTTGTCCTTATGAACTTCACCAATTCTTTACAATTTGATGTTTTTTACTTTAATTCTTTAATTTTATTTTGATTAGTCTTAAACTTATTTCCACCCAGTCAAAACAGATGTATATCTTTCATTTTAGAAAAAAAATAAAAAATAAAATTCTAAGACATAGGATATGTGATCCCGAACAATTTTTAATTATTACATACACGCCATATTTAAATATTTAATTATTAATGGATTAAATCTTTGTAATTAAATAGTTATATTTAATTAGTTTTGTTTTAAAACTATTTTACTAAACATTAAACAAAAAAGTTTAAAAAACTAAAAGATTAAAATAAATTTTAATGAACTCTACGACTATAAAGTAAATGTATGGAGAGATGAATATATAAAAACATTAACAATTATATGTTTTGGATACAGGTATGATGATGCCATTAATCCTCTTGAAATGAATGAAGGGAGCGAAAACAAATATAACGTTTAAAAGAGTTAGGAAGATGGAAAAAAAAAATATAGGAACTGAAAATAAAAGTACAAGTAATTACATGGACAAAATTTTTATTTAATTATTATTTTATTTCAAATAATTTATATGAAATGACACTTTGTTATATATATTTTTTAAAATATATGACAATATATTCTACGAGGAACGCAATATAACTATTTTTTAAACCATTAAAAAAGTTAGGAGAGCATATAGGAATTTTCCATAATATTTTTTTAAAATAATTGTGGAATTTTATAAAAAAAATATTTTGTAAATACAATATTGTTGATAGTTAAATAAATTTTACAAAGGATTTATTTTTACTATCCGGTTCATTTTCTGCCACCTCATCTTACAGTTTAATACATCATGAGAAATGTTTAAAATATCTTTTGATGTAGTAGTTTTATCTGAAAGATTTTGGATTGCATAATCAAAATAATTTTTTTTATTTAGAATTACATTCTAGATTACATAATTTAGAATTAACTATTGTTTACTTCTGAATTGCAGACTATATTTTAATTTTAAATTATGTAATTTTTTTCTGAATTGATTAATCTTGAATTATTACTTTAATTATTGAATCTAAAAGTTTATTTTCTTTTGTTAATCCATAAGGTTGAAAGGATAAGTATGTTGTTAGGAATGTACTCTTCATGCTAATAGAGAGAGGATTGAAAATGTAAAAAGCAAGACTTTTTAATTATGAAAAACAATAATAATTTGAAATTGGGGGTGTAAGAAGAAAGCATGGAGTGCAGATTGGCCCTGGTTAGTTTGGCATTTTAGAAGGCGGATCATATGGGCCCATCAGTCCATTCCATTGCTCAGAAAGCGGTTTCTGTCGTTTGTTTTTTTTTTTTCTTCCTTCTTCAAATCTTCATATTTCTATGTTATGACCTTATTATTCTTTCTGTTTTGATTTACATTGTTCTTGACTTCAAAAAGTTCGAGGACTTTTGCACCAACTTTTACTTATTAGGTCATAATTCTTCCAAAATTTCGCGCTACGCCTTCACATCGGTCAGTTCCTTCTTCACATTTCATGTTTTCTGCCCATTTTTTGTGTGTGTGTGTGTGTGTGAATATTATGTTGCATGTGCTGTGTGTTTAGTTCATATCTGTTAGCTAATTATTTTGCTTTTGGTTCGCAAGTTCACCAGTTTTCTCAGTGGTTTTTGTAGAAGATGGTTGAACTTCTTATGTGCCCCTTTTGCTGTTATATTCTACAGTGCGTGTTTGATTTGGTTATTGTGGACTGATTTTGGGAAATTACTTGTTATAGTTACCTTCTTTAATTGTGGTCTACTACCATTTTTGGTTTCAGATTCCGCTGCACTTCCAAAAGAGTTGGTTGTGCAGCTCTTGTTTTCAGACACCATCTTTAAGTTCCTGTCGCCTTTTGAGTTCTGCAATGGCCAGTGATGTTTCTGTCGTCTCCAATGGAGACAGCAATGGCAATGTAAATCCACAACCTAATCAGCAAAGGACGTACCAAGTGGTAGTGGCTGCCACTCAAGATTGGGGCATTGGAAAGGATGGGAAGTTGCCCTGGAGGTTGCCTACTGATCTCAAGTTTTTTAAGGAGATCACTGAGAAAACATCTGATCCTGGAAAGAAGAATGCCATTATAATGGGAAGGAAAACATGGGAGAGTATCCCTCTTCAGTACAGGCCTCTTTCTGGTCGCCTTAACGTTGTTCTTACTCGCTCAGGCAGCTTTGATATTGCAACGGCAGAGAATGTTGTTATATGTGGAAGTATGCATTCTGCATTGGAACTACTAGCTGCTTCTCCTTACTCTCTGTCAATTGAGAAAGTATTTGTTATTGGAGGTGGTCAGATATTTAGGTACTTATTTGTTTTAAAATGTATTTTTCTTCATCTGCTCTTTCCTTTTCATGTTAAACTCTTTCTCTGTTGTAGCTGATAATTTCCATGTACAGAGAGGCTCTCAATGCACGGGGATGTGAAGCTATCCACTTAACGGAAATTCAGTCAAGCATTGAGTGCGACACTTTTATGCCTTCAGTTGATTTCACTATATTTCGGCCATGGTACTCTTCCTTTCCTAAGGTGGAAAACAACCTACGCTATTCTTTCATCACGTATGTGCGTGTAAGGAGTTGTGCTGTGGAGTCCCTGAGTCAGAATACTGATCCATTTATGGATAATAATTCTGATTCCATAAAATTTGAGGTCAAGGATTTTTCTTTTCTTCCTAAAATGATTTTTGATAGACATGAGGAGAATATGTATCTTAAGCTGGTTCAAGACATCATTTCTGAAGGTATAATAAAGGGTGATAGGACAGGGACTGGTACCTTGTCAAAATTTGGTAGCCAGGTAACTTTTTGATTCTTTTTTATTGGTTTATTGAGGGTTGTTGTAGTTTATATGCTGACTTTGTCTTTTTCCACAGATGAGATTCAATTTGCGCAGAAGCTTTCCTCTTCTAACAACTAAGGCATGTAGTAGAGATTATGGTTTAAGGGGTATTTGATCTACTGTATAAAAGAATTTGTCTTTCGTGTGAACTGTTTTCTTTTTCCTTTGGTTTGATTATTATATTGTGAATACTAATTTGAATGTTTTCTTTGGAAGCAGAATATCTAGTTGTAAATTTTGATAGAAAATTTGACGTGATTTCTTCAATTGATTGTAGAAAGTATTTTGGCGAGGGGTTGTTGAAGAGCTTCTTTGGTTTATCAGTGGCTCAACAAATGCCAAGGTAATAATATCTTCTGCCAATCTTTTCCATACACATACGAATCCTCACCTATTCATAGTTTGGTTGCAAACAAGCTGACATGAGCCAACTATTGGGGAACATGAAGTAGGTGTATCTTATAACATTTGAGCTTGGATTTGAATAATAGATGTAAACATGTGGAAAGCTCAGGTGCTTCTAAACTAACTCATTCCTTGTATTATTTATTTCTATAATATATTGAACTTATAAATATGATTTCATCCTTTTTTAGTGTTGAAATTTTGAAAACAATATTCATAGATAGAGAGCATAACATGTGAAAGCAATGCAATTATAGAATAATTAGTTATGTGTACGTACCTGAATTGACATTTATCTCTCTGAGCACTATCAAACCTTGTTGTTGTTTAGAGTTTTCTACCCACCTTATAGGGAATTATTGAGAGATTATTTGTGTTAATTTGTTTGATGAGATGACAAACTTATTATCGCTCAGGAGAGGCAGGGACCCCTCATTGAATTGTTTATTAATGATCTAACCCATCCTTAATTAGTAATAACCACTGATCCATATTAATTTAACATTTAATCTTTACATAATTTAATGAACATATCTTGTATAATCATTACCTTCATAGTACTTCAAGACAACATGTCAATATATTTAAAAAAATGTTGTAAGTGTTTCCCATGGTCAAGGAGAGTGTTGAATTTTTGCCCCAGATCTTTCATGAATAGTTAAAATAAAACCAGACTTAAGCAACACTGAACTTGTATTCTGCTGGCTCTAATATGTCTTTGTTTTGAAGAATTTATTGTCTGGCTCTTATCTACATAAGTTTGTTGGATTAGGACCTGGTGGTTATTAAGGATGTTCATGAAGTTGACTTTCTATTACAGAGTGAAAAATTAATTTGTTGTGATGCTGTGGATTTCTTAGTATAAGATGGTTTGATGATAACACAGTTTGCACTTGCTAAGCATTCACTGATTCTTTATTAGTTTCATAGAGATAAAGGGTTACGGACTAAACGTGCATTCACAGCATTCCACATATATTTTAGTTAACAGGAAATCTTTTACTGGTATGGTAGATTTGATTGTATGATCTTCTATCTGAAAACAAGATATATTTGGCAGGTGCTACAGGAAAAAAACATTCATATATGGGATGGCAATGCATCCAGAGAATACCTTGATGGGCAAGCAGGATTATATGTTTTAACTTTGAAGTTCAAATTATGCATTTTTCCTTTATATTGCAGTTAGTAATTTGCTTTACATGTTTTATTACAGTGTTGGTTTGACAGAGAGGGAGGAGGGTGACTTGGGACCTGTTTATGGGTTTCAATGGAGGCACTTTGGTGCCACGTAGGTGAATTATATCTTTTTTCTGTCGGTATTAGAATAGATTGTTTTATTTGGAATTTGCTGAAACATTTAGTCGGTCTTACCTTTTATAGATACACTGACATGCATGCTGACTACTCCGGCCAAGGATTTGATCAGCTTTTAGATGTTATTAACAAGATAAAACATAATCCTGATGATCGGCGAATCATTCTCTCTGCGTGGAATCCAACTGATCTTAAATTAATGGCACTTCCACCTTGCCACATGTTTGCACAGGTCTGCACCTTAATTCATTAGGTCTTTCTTTGAAAACTCTTCCCTCACATATTGATATCTGTAATTTTAAATTTTTGCAGTTTTATGTAGCACACGGGGAGTTATCATGTCAAATGTATCAGCGATCTGCTGACATGGGCCTGGGCGTTCCTTTTAATATTGCATCTTATGCCCTCCTGACATGCATGATTGCTCATGTTTGTGGTATGTAAATTATCAAAGCGTTCACTGTAGACTTAAATATGTAGTCAATTGATAAAATGTTGCGAGGTTTTGTGGGTGTAATAGAGATGATGTATCCCATTATATTTGGTTGTTTGACTTGAAGCTACTTAATAGGTTGTATGGTTCTCAAAGATTAGATTTTATGCTCTGGCTGCCAAAGCCTGATATTTTTTTGTTTGCTAGAATGGCCCCAGAAAGTTTAGCTCAGGTGGTTTGTTTTGACTCTGACAAGTCTTTGTTGGACTTTAGCTGTGTTTGGCACTGATTCAGTTCTACAAGTTCCGTTACTGAGAAAATTTTGCATAATAGAGGCCAAGAATTTTGTTTTTCTTGCTACTATTCAATCTGTACTCTAATTTTTCGGGTGTAGGTAGGTTCTGGTTTTGATAATATCACTAGAGAAAATGTGCAGCTTAAAAGGTAATTGTGTAAAATAACCAACTAACTCTTTTACATTTCTTGGCTTTTTCTCAGATCTAATTCCAGGTGATTTTATCCATGTTATTGGGGATACACATGTTTACAGCAATCACGTGAGGCCTTTGCAGGAGCAGCTCCACAACCTTCCAAAACCTTTTCCTGTACGTCTACTGTTTAGCACTTCTTTTAGTTTGTTTTTTGACACTTTTCCTTGCTGACCCCTTTTATGTACTTCGAACAGACTTTGAAGATAAATCCAAAGAAAAAAGATATAGATTCTTTTGTGGCTGCTGATTTCAAGCTCATAGGCTATGATCCTCACCAGAAGATTGATATGAAGATGGCTGTCTAAAGTGTGGGGTTTCTCACCTTCAGGCTGTTTCAGCTTTTTGAATTGAAGCAAGTACGTGGTTTTGGTTTTTATATAGAACTCTACTGGATTTTGTTACCATTATTATTTATAAGAAAGGTCGGTAGAATGTTGTTTGGTGCTTTCTTTGGCCTATGATCAATAGTAGAACTATGGTAGCATGATGCTGAGGTGCTGTGCAAGATAGCTCTTAATTTATTATCTACACCTTGTTAGCTACCAAAATGACAGGTTCAGTACTGTTTAGGTTTTCTAACTAGTTTTGTAAATCTATATGAATTTAAATTTAAAAGCTTAATGCTATTTTGCATCACCCTTCTGTACTCTTCTGGAACTAAATTTTAGAAATTGTGTGAAAAAGGATGATTCAAGTAACATGTAAGGATAGTGCGAAAGGTCCAATTTTTAATAGTCCAGCACTACATAGTGTTTAAATTCAAAGGAAGTAGGAAATAAAATAGAATCTTTGATTTAAATTATTAAGCAGTAGTAGTTTCAAAATTTTGATTTGGATTCTTTTGAACAAGTTTTAACTTGATACTGATATAGTTAGATTTGGTTCATAATTTGGAAAGTTACTAAGCATAAAATAATTTTACACCAATTTCAATACACATATTTTGTTGTGTAATGTTTCTGCTTTTCAGAGAATGTTATTACAATCTTCGATGTATAAATATGTACTGCATTCTTTTAATGAACAGTAGTCACCATATTTTTGCATTTTCTTATTTGGCCTTGTATTTGCTGTTCTTGGATGTGATTCCTGATTCCTTATGTTCTTCTCCTGTTTTTCAGGCACAACGATAGGAAGATTATGTTAAAATTGTGTACTATTAAAGACCATCTCGTAGACACGCACTTAGCTCATACCTATTATTTGTGGGAATTCTTTGGGTCCATGTGTAACGTCTCTAAGGTGAATTAGATTAACTTCAATTTCCATCCTTTCCAATGGACACGCTCCACTATAATTTTGAGGGATTTATTACTCCATGTTTTGGATAAGCAGTTTTCTTTTTGTTTTATTATTTGAACTTTTGGACGAGCAGCTTCACTGCCTATTCAACAAGTTTTTTTTAATAGTTTGTCATAAATTTAACTACATAAATTATCAAAATATTTTGACGACTTATTTTGAATATGTATAGTCAAATTTATTGATATATTAAAAATAATTTATAAGTTATAAATTAGATCAAGTTCAAACGAGCCTAGTATGAGTTTATTTTTCTTCAAACACCTCAGTTACATTTTTGGTGTACCTGTACTTAGTTGCAAAGTGACATCCTTGGATGTGCTTGTCAATTAGTTGTGAAGCTGAAATAATTGAGCGGAAGGTCCTTGAAAAAAAGTATACTGTGATATCTAATGTCATTCTTTTAAAATAGTAGTCTGGATTTTGGTCACACATGGGTTATGTGGGACATAGCCTATTTTTTTTTTTTCATAAAAACATGATGCTGTTAGTAGCATAGTGTCTTATTTGGAAAATTAATATATTAATATCTAATCATAATTTATAATTTTTATGTAATTATATTAAATATTATGAACTAAAAGATTTGAATGCAGTCTATCAAAGTCACCGTTGGAGTAGGAGGCATTTATTTTCTTTTTGAAATGTCATTTATTTGAATATGTACAAGCTTACCAAATATTCTTATTTTTCGTGCTATCTCATCTACTAAATGAAAGCTGTCACAAACAAATGATCAGTTCGAACTACTAGTTGTGAGTTTGCATACCATCAATTATTTTTGGACCAATTGCAAATGTTAAAATTGAAAATAAGTTGGAACTTAAGGAAGTACTACAACATTAACTCCAACTAAAATTAAAATAAATCTTTAAAAATATAAATTTTCAGGCATATTTCAGTGTTTGAGAAGGTCAACTTTGTGAAGTAATACACGTTGATTCAAAGACATGATTATGAAGTTGAGAGAAGCAAGGGTGGGTCTACGGTCTACGCAAATGTGGATATTTTTTCTTACGTATGTGCTAACGTAAGAATTTTTGGACTGTAATGTTGCTCCCTTCTATAAAAGGCGATCCAGAAACCAAGTTCATCTCTGTCACACCAAATCATTACTTACCTACGCTTTCATGTTCACTGTCCCACATTGCATCCAATGGAAACACTTCAATCTATTTTCGCTAACGGTGGAGCTGGAGATGCTAGCTACGCAAACAATTCCTCTTTTCAAGTACCACACAACACAATCATCCTTGTTTCTTATGTATTATTATATTGCTTTTTAATTTCATTAGTTTCATGCAGAGTAAGATGATCTCAAAAGTGAAACCAATGCTCGAACAAAGTATAAAGTCCCTGTATTGCAACTCTTTCCCCAGCTGTTTCAAAGTGGCTGATTTGGGTTGCTCTTCGGGACCAAATGCACTTCAGGTGGCGTATGATATTATTGATGTTGTTCATAACATAAGTCGCAGCTATAACCGTGAGCCACCAATCGCATTCCAAATTTACCTCAACGATCATTTTCAAAACGATTTCAACAACATCTTTCAGTCACTACCTAGCTTCTATGAAAGGCTACGAGAAGAGAAGGGAGAGAGATTTGGTGCATGTTTCGCCAATGCAACACCCGGAAGCTTCTATGGGAGACTCTTCCCCACCAATTCCATGCACTTTTTTCATTCTTCCACCAGTCTCCATTGGCTCTCTCAGGTTTTCTTCAATTATTAATACAAAGAAATAATTCTCACACACAGCATTTTAATATTTGCTTTGCAATGTTTAACAGGCTCCAAAGGGGTTGGCTAAGGGTACAGGATTGGTTAACAAGGAAAACATTTACTTCACAAACACCACCCCATGCACAGTGTACCAAGCTTACCTTCATCAGTTCAGTGAAGATTTCAATCTGTTTCTGAAATCACGTGCGGAGGAATTAGTGCATGGTGGTGGTATGGTTCTAACGTTTGTTGGTAGAGATGAAACTTCTGACATAATCACTGTTTGGGGGTTAATTGGTTTGGTTCTCAATGACATGGTTTTGGAGGTACAGCACAGATATCTACGAGTCAACTTTGAACAATGTTCTGTCTTATTGTTGTTTGGTTTTTTTGTTTCTTGTCATTTTTCATGGAATCATAACTTTATGGACTGTTGCATATTGTGCAATGCAGAGTTTGATTGCAGAGGCAAAGTTGGAGTCCGTTAATATGCCAAGATATGGTCCTACTGCTAATGAAGTGAAAGAATTGATTGATGCAGAAGGGTCTTTTATTCTTCAAAAGTTTGAGACATTCAAGTCGAGTTGGGATGAGGGGTTGAAAGAAAATGGTAACGGTGATTTGGCTTTAGATGCAAATGTGAGAGCCAATTTCATAGCCAAATACGTGAGAGCTACTACTGAACCTTTTCTGACGGCAGAGTTTGGAGAGGGTATAATTGATGAATTATTCCTTAGATTCAGAAAGAAGGTTGCGAAACTGTTGGAGGAACAAAAATTAGAGTATACTTATCTGGTCATGTTCATGACAAAAAAGTGATACAAACTACTCACGTTAATCTTTTTTTTTCTCTCTTTAATATGATAATCTACGTTAAAGCATATTTAGTTGTGGTGGTTGTGCCGAATAAAATGTGATGTGATGGAGAGTTTTTAATAATAAGTGAGTAAACACCGTATGTTCATGTGCTTCTACCATTTTGCTCTTCGTTGTTGGCAAAAAAAGAATAATAATACATCATCCCAAAAATTGAACATGTTATTGTTATAAAGAGAGAGAGAGAGAAAAGAGATAATAGGTAAATAAGTAATCTATTTTAGGAAACAAATCAACCGTGATATAAAACAATCACTTGTAATCGTTGAAATGAGAAAAATAACTAATTTTCTTTATAAAATAATTAGTTATTTTTATAAGAAACTTTTTTTTTTTTTTTTTTTTTTTTTTTTTTTTCCAATTTTATTTTTTTTTTATCTAAAGCACTGCTGATCCAAATTTTCTCTATTTCTGTTGTCTTCATCCTAATTTTTCACTATTTTAGTGTTTTCTTTCATATTAAACGAGGCATAGTGGAGGGATGAGAGGTGAGATTTTAAGACGAAAAATAAAGCATAAATGAGGTGGCTCTACTTTGCCACACTTGTCATTGAATAATTAAAAGCAAAAGAGAATTGAAAGGCAAAATAAAAAATAAAAATCGATAGGCAGTGGCAGACAATATATGGTGGCACCTTCAGTTTGTGGCACTTACATAATATCACTTTGAAGGGTTTTTCTTTAACGATTTGGTGAAATTTTTATTTTTAAGATTTACTAAAATGAGTATGTTTATTTTTTTTAATGAAAATGGACAAGTAGTATATGACTAATGATTTTGAAATGAAACATATCGCATATCAATTTACTTCTGCTTAAATTAAAGTAGAAGTCGTCATAAGAAAAATGTTTTATTTAATTATTTCAGATGAGGAAGTAGTATATAAAAGCACGAGTTCTTCATTTTAATTTTGATTATTAAATAAATTCTTTTCGTTTTTGCTAAGTAGAAGTTGTGGATTGGGTAATGATTTCAAGTTTTTAATGTTGTATAAAAAAAATCAATGTTTGTTAACATATCAATATAAATGACACTGTGAATGGTAAAAATCAAACACAATAGAGAATACAATTACAGCAATCTGGAAAAAAGATCCATGACTGCAAAACACTGATCAATCATAACTTTATGTAGAACTATTAATAGAAAAATAGTTTTTTATGTCATGAAACTCATTTTAAATCGGTTATGGGATTGTTTTGAATTAAGCGATATAAAAAGTTTTGGATATATAAAGTCGGTTATACAATTCATGTAATATGTATGTTATTATATTGGTTGAAAAATAGAAATCAACATATCAAATTAAAATAATTGAACGAGATGAATATTACATTAATTGTAAGATACAATTTAATAGAATATTTTTTACATCGGTTTTGAGTTACAATCAGCGTAAAAAGTGTTATATTATGTCGATTGTACCTTACTTTCAACGTAAGAAGTCTTTTTTTTCTTAAATAATAATGGATTGATAAATCTTTAATTGATATAAGAAAATATCACAAAAAAATTTAGAATTTTTTAGTAAGTATAGATATGTGAAATCAAAGGCTACAATCTAAAAAAAATTGATGAAAAATAACAAAAAAATAAAAAAGAATTCCTAAAAGATGGAATTTTGGAATTTTCGGAAGCCCAACCGCCTTCGACGGTTGGCCAGGGGCTTTATTATACCATTTCGAGCAACTTTCATTTTTGGAGCATCTCAATCCGAGCTCTCTATCAAAAGTTATAGTCGTCTGAAGTTTTTTTGCCCTAAATCTATGATAAACCTATATAATGTAAAAACTCTACCATCAAATATATACTGAATCAAGATGCTGATAAAAAATTTGTGTCAAAAATAATTTTCTAACTATTTTTAATGAATTTTATAAAATTACTAACCTCTTGCAAAGAGAAGAAACAAGGGGTGTCGAACCAAGCATTCAACCGAGACCACCAAGAAGCTTGTACACACTAAACGAATGTGGAAGAAGTCAAAAATGGAACGTCTCAAACCTTAACAAAACCAATAACAACAAAGATGCAAATGAAAATCAGTGAGAAGTGACACTACGCGCAATACAAATGAAAACTAGTAAAATAAAAGCGGCACCGCGTGAAGCCTGGGAGGAGAGGGCAGTGAGGTAGAGGAGGAAGAGGCAACAAGTTTGAGAAGGTGAAGGAGAAGGAGAAGAAAACATAAGAGAAGAAAAAAAATGTAAATGTAAGCGTAAGCGTTAATATCTCTCTTAAAATCCCTAGTTTTAACTAGAGGGACATACTATGTCAACGGACGTAGTATTTGATCAACTTTTACAAAATTTTCTTCAAAATTCACTTGTATGCCGAGAGGAGGATATTATGTCGGTTGAAAAGTTCAAACTAATGTAATAGGCGTCAGACTACGTCGGTTGACACCTCCTAACCAATTTAGTATCTTGAGCGTCATCACAAAGTTTTCAAATTTTAAATATTTACTTTTTTCAGTCTTTTTTACGTCAGTTATGAGTGACAACTAACGTAAAGTATGATATATTATGTTGGGTTTGAATTAACCGACATAATATCTTTTAAAATATTTCTAAAAAATATCATCACATTTTTGTTTACATCGATATAGACACATCTTTTTTTTTTTACTAATGAACTTTCATTCAATTTATTAAAAAATTAAAATAAAAAATTAAAATAAAAGAAGTAGTGTCATTATACATTACTTCTATACAAAAATTTTAAAAAATAATATTCTTTGCATACAAAAGTAAAATGAGTTTTCAAGTAAAAACATTACTGGATCACCTTCTTACATACACCACCTAACTTCCATAGCCTATGGGATCAAACCTAAGTGCTCCGATTTTATGTGAATCACTGATTTTACACATTTTACAACGTTGCATGTATAGTTTTCACTTTTCACCCAATTTGCAAACTTTTTCTTAACCAAATACAATTTTACTCTTCCGTTCGTAGCCTCTGTTGGCGAGCAATGAAAGCCTCAATCTTCCGACGAAACTCGTCGTTGCTCATCCCATCCTCAGGGTACAAATTTTTCTTGTCAACCACTTTCTCAGTCTCACACCTCTGCAACACGCGCGTAGGCTTCTCATTCTCCACCACGCGCTTTACGATCTCCGATTGACACCTTCTGTAATCCTTCTGTACCATCTCCAAACTGGATTCTGTCATGGCGGGATCAATTTTTTTACCCTTTGCCTTACGATTGTTGTTGTGAAGAATTAGGTTTTGTGTGATGGTGCTGTGTTGGAGAAACTCGAGATAGAGATCGGGTTCTGGGGATGGTTTTTCGGAAGTGTGATTTGAAAAGTGACCGGATTGTGCGAACAACGTTATGATTATGACGTTTCCGAGGAAAAACACGAAGCGAGGACTACCCATGAAATTGCGGAAATAGTCGGTTGAGTTTTTGAGAGTGAATGGTAGGTTGATTGAGAGCCTCGAAACCAAGACCAGAACAACGCACATCTCAGCGTACCGCAACACCTTCACGATCTTTCGGAGGTAACGATGATGTTTCCGAGGTTTGGTGGTTTTGTTTGTTTGGAGCTTCTGGAAGGACTCCATTTGGTTAATCAAACGCTTTATTTGATTAATCAAAAGGGAGACATAATTTGTCAGGAGCATGCATCTGACACCAGATAATGATGGTGAGATTCACGGTTTCTAGCATTGGAAGCATGGAAACAGAGTGAAGGAACTGAATTTGGTGTATTGCATCTGCTTTGCAAAGGTGCGATAACTCAGAACTTGTTCTTGTTTTGGCTTCTATCTGTTTCTTTTTTTTAATTGGGTTCACTCACTCTAATTTATAGAATCCAATATAAGTGGGCACAAAAAATAACAATTAAAAAAAGAAAACAAAAAAGTTGTTCAATAAAATAAAAGAAAATAGACCCAACATGTTGTTATTGCTTTACCTTTATCTCGCATTCCATTTTCTGCTTTTTTTTTTCTACTTTTTCTCTGTGCAGTAAGCTAGATTAGTGGCATATATACTAACTACTAACAATTGATTAGTTGAGTTAAGATGAGTTATAGTTTAGTCCAAAAGAGAAAAGTCTGGTCCTTTCTATTGTGCTTCTCTCCTTTCATTAAATTATTCAAGCATTCAAATTTGGTTCTTCAAAAAGTCCATTAAGAAAGATTTACGAGAAAATACAGTGTCACTGTTGTGGATTTGGGTTTAGAAGTAAAGCCGAATTAAGATGCACTTTTGAAAATAAAATAAAAAATTGTAATGGTTTGATTGAAAAATTATACGACTCAATCATTTTTTTTTTCGGAAAAAATACAATGAAGTAATAATATATTCAAAGATAGCACACTAATTGGTCGAAATTAATTGATTAACTAAATTTATATCGAGTCCGTTAAATAAGAATTGAACAGTGGATAAGATAGAACATTATAACAAAATATAAATGAGACAAATATGTGTATGACACTAATAATATAAAAACAAATATCTGACTGTAGCTCAGCAAACAAAGATGTGGTATTTTACAATTTTTATTTCGTTTGGTATGTGTGATGAATTACGTAAAAAGTCATAAAATTATTAAACACGGTTATTTTTGGGGAGAAGGAAATAAAATTATTAGATGATACAAATTCGTGTTAGAAGGAAAATACAGGATTTAATATTATCTCATATTTCCGAAGTTTTTTTTTTAATTTTATTATTTAACAAAAATACTAACGTAAATAAGGTGGAGTATTGGTGGTCGGATTGGGTTGAATTCAGAACTAACTTGACTAATTTAGGATAACTTGAATTTAATATTTTTAAAAAAGTATATTTAATCATTTTATTTATCAAGTTATTTATATACGAGTTTTTCAGGTTATAGATTAATTTGGATGAGTTATTTGATGTCTATTTTATTCAAGAAATAATTTCATTTTAGTTTTGAATGAAGAAAATAAATATATGGAATCTTTAGTAAAAATTACATATGCGATTTTAATAATTTTTTTGTAACAAACCATAACTTTATGTAATTTATTATTAAATAATTTTAAAAATATCATATTAAAATGAAATTTAAAATACATCTACAAAAATATAAATATTAAAATTTTACTTTCGGATTGGATCCAATATTCATAAAATTCAGATCGGTTCCAATATCTATAAAATTGCAATCTTCTTCTTAAATCTGACAGTTATTATCATTTTATCAAACCCTAATCAAACCTACTCTGTGCTCAAATCTCTTTCAAATTTCTTTGGATAGGGTTTCTCCAGCCTCACCCCAAGTTGATTCATGACAATCTGGTCCACAAACATAATTATAAGATTAAGAGCCATTTCATGGAACCCATAATTATAAAATTTATATTAAATGATAATTTTTTGATGAATTTAAAGAAAAAAATACTTCGTTAAAATACTTAAAAAGGTGGCGGTACCTAATTGAAGACAGTGACAGATAGACTTAACATAGAAAACAAAAACACTAATTAAAAGCGTGAGAGATTAGCTACCCATTTCTTAGTCGTTAAGAAAAAAAAAAACTATCACTTTTGTTTTGTCTTTTTTTCTCATTTATCAAACTTCAAAAAGCTATCACTTCTTCTTCCACAGTCCTCATTTCTTCTGAAATGGTCCACTCAGTAATGAAGGACCAATATGTATAGCTTTCGGCTTCCAATGGAACATCACATAAACATTTCATTCACTTTTTTTGTTTCAACTTTACTCTCATTTTTAGCTCACCAATTTAAACGTGATTTTTTACGCAGTAAGATAAGTGCACGTAAACAAATATATGGAAAACCTATAATAGTCAACATATAATACAAAACCAACGAGACATTAACATTGCGTTTGCCTTTATAAACTTAAGATATTTCATCCCTTCTCAAATTAATTTTTCTTCAAATATTTTATTAGGATGAAACTATTCAAATTTATTAAATGTTAATTTACTCATTTAAATAAATTATTTTAGTTACTATTAAATACATAAGTATATTTAAATATTAAATAATTTTAATAATTAAAAATGTTTAATACTGATGATATTTTTAGTCAGATAATGTTAACTTTCTATTTTAATTTATTAAGTTTTTTCAATTGACTCGGATCAAAATTATCTAGAATTGATGCTGATCATAACTAAATATGATATTAGTAAAAAGCAATATTAGACAAAAATTTTATCAAACAACACTATAAAAGATTTCTAACTAACTATTGTTAAATAATAACATTGATATGATTGATAAAAAAAAAATCATTACAAATATTGATAAAAAAAATTATTGATGTCAGTCAAAATTATTTTAAATTGATATCAATCATAATTGAATATGATATTGAACAAAATTTTTATCAAACAACATTATAAACAAGTTCTAAAATATTATTCGTAAATAATAACATTAATATTATTGATAAAAAAATCAATTATTATACACATGGATACAAAAAAAAATTAATTGATATAGGTCAAATTATTTAAAACTCATGTTGATCACAATCGAATACAATATTAATAAAAAAATATTATTAGACAAAAGTTTTCTCAAACCATATTATAAAAAAAATTATAAAAAAATATTGACAAATAATAATATTGATGTCATTCATAAAAAAAATAAGCCAATTATTATCGATATATATATAAAAAAAAACTACAAATGATACCAATCGAAAAAAATAAAATTTACATCCATTAAAATAGTCTCCAAAAATTGAAAAAGTAAAGTCAAATCAAGAAATCAAAATTGACAAACATTATAAATTTTAACCAAAATTCTTTTTGACTAACATTAGTTGAAAATGACTCTAGTTACTTCAAAAACAAATAACTTGAATAATGTCTTGAAACATAAACATACTGCCGTTTAGTTTGAAATAAACTTTTGTTAACATTTTTCAAAAAAATTATGACAGTACAATTTTGGTTAAATTGATAATATATTAGTCTTAATTAAATTAATGATACTCAAATCAAAATTAAATTAAGAAGATATTATAAAAAAAAAGTTATACAAATTTGTGAGAATAAAGAGTTTTAAATTCTTACCTTTTAACTAGAATTTAAAATTTTCTACTTTTAAATAATATAATTACTCTTATATAATTATAGAATTAAATTTATTTTTAAAGTTTGTTGCCCAATCGACATATTTTAATTATAAAATATTTAAAATTTCTCACAAAAATAAAATGTTCTCTTAAAATTCCATGAAAATTAATTACCCTTTCAAAATTATCTATTCAAGCATCTTACAAACTTTCGATCATTATTTGAACTCTTATTAATTTAATTAGTGTCTCAAAATTCTCTATAACACACTTTATAAACTTGAACAGTTATCTGATTGTTATTTTTAATTATGTTGTTTATGAGTTCTCTGGGTATTATTGATCTTGGGGTCTTTTACAAATATTCTTACCAAAATGACAAGCCAAATTAGTTGGCGTGTATTGATTAAATGGTCCACTCAAAATATACTTTTTCCTCTGCTTCATGTCCCAATTGAAACCACGAATAGAGGTTTGAATAGTTGATACAAAGTTTTTTTTTTAATTTTAATATAAATATTAGAAAATTTAAAATATTTCACAATTACAGCTGAACTAATTGGCTTATGCTTTTTTAAAACTATATATTAGATATTATATTATATTATATTATGATTCTTTAAAACTATATATTGCATATTATATTATATTAGTATTAAAGAAAAAACATGAAATAATAAGCTCTACATGTATATTTTGGGTGAACAATAAAGAAGCTGTAGCATCTTCTCCATTCAATAAAATGAAGACCATCTCCATCAAATGCATCTTATTCAACTTTTTTTTAGTGCAGCTTTATATTACACACCCAGACCCTACACTCCCACCAAACTGCCAAATTTCAGTTAACTGAAAAGACTAGTATTGAATATATATCATTTAATATTTTTTATTGGATTAACGTTTATTCCATAAATTTTATTGAATGGGAGAATTGTGTTATAAAGTTGTTCACGAAAAAAAAATGATAAATTGATAGTAAAGATTGACAGATCAGGCCCATAAAATTCAAATCTGAAGCAGCCTTCTGCTAGTCACAACTTCAAATTTCCTAACTACTACTTCAAATTTTGTTACGACACAAAATATAAATTCTATTGATATCGATACAATGCATTTGTCATCCATATAATATTTTATTATATTAATTCTATACATAGAAAAGATATTTCAGGAAAATTCAACATTAAATTTGGAGGTAACTTTTTATTAGTTTTAATCTAAAATCTGTTTGTGACTTATCTTTTTCATATATTATTCAATTTTTAATGGTAAAACTTAAATTTATATTTTTATTTTTGACATAAATTAATTTTATTTTTAAATTTCTTTGTTATTTTTAATAAGTTATTTGTTTTACTACCTCTTTCAATAAGCTTCTGAATATTGCTTTCAGTAATTATTATTTTAATTTATAAATAAAAAATGTTACAAACTACCGTTTTCTATTTTTTTATTAAATTGGAAGAATTCAAGAGTTTAATTTAAAAATTAAAACTTTCACCATTCCAATTTTTTTTCTGTACATTAATTACTTAAGGGTAATTTTAAAAATATTATATTTACAAATAAATTTAATGATACTAACAAAATTTTGTCTAACTTTCTTAACAAGTACGAATTAATAATCAATGTCCTATATTCAAGAATGAAAGAGTAAACTTAGTTTTTAGAAAGAACAAAAATGTGCTAAATAAATAGAACTTGAATTGAAAAAAAAAATATCATAGGTAGAGATGGTGTTAAAAGAATAACATTTCCAAAAGGATAAAAGGAGATCAAGGAATAAATAAAGTAAACCAAAAACATGAAAGAGAATGTGCAGCTTAACATTAGGAGAATAAACTTTTATTTAGTTAATAGAGAAAAACAAATTACTGATGGGTGTACTAATTAATTTGAGGAGTGTAAACTATGATTTATCTAAGTTGTGGAACCATTTAAGTTTAGTTTCTTCATATACACTCTTTTCCTAAAATTATAACTGGAATCATCAAACTCCAAAGTGATTACTATAGTATCATGTGGCAATGTAGGAATCTTTATAAGATTGATTCTATGTGGGACATAAATAGGTTTAGAGAATGTAAAACACACACACATCTCTCTCTCTTTATATATAAATATAAATATATATATATATATATATATATATATATAATCGTTGAAATAAGAAAAATAACTAATTTTCGTAATAAAATAATTAATTATTTTTATAAGAAACTTTAGTCATTTATTTTCGTTTGTTTTTTTATTTCTCCAATCTTATTTTGCTACTAGCCAAAGCACTGATCCAATTCTCCTCTGTATATTTCTGTTGTCTCCATCCTAAATTTTCACTATTTTAATTACTGTTTTCTTTTATACTAAACCAGGCATAGTGGAGGGATGAGAAGTGAGATTTTAAGGCGAAAAATAAAGCATAAATGAGGTGGCTCCTAATTGCCACACTTGTCGTTGAATAATTAAAAGCAAAAGAGAATTGAAAGGCAAAATAAAAAATAAGAATCTATAGGCAGTGGCAGACAATATATGGTGGCACTTACACAAAATCTCTCCTAAGTATGGCTTTTGCCTTGTGATAATAATCGATATGCTTTTTCAGTTTTCTTAGTTTCATACTAATGCTACCGAGGTTGGTAACACAATGCTTTTCACCTTCTCTGTGTAATAGGATCACTAATTTTACACATTTTTATTTTAGCATGACAAATTTGAAAGAAAAAAGTTAAATAAATAGATGCAATATATTTTAAGATCGAAACAACAATTTACTCACTTTCCTTTAAGCTCTACTTACATGTTATCTATACATAACAGATTTGGTTTGTTTATTATTATTAAATAACGTTGCATGTATAGTTTTTACCTTTCACAATAGTAGAAGCAATAATATACAAACTTTTTCTTAACCAAATACCCATTCCTCTCTTATTAACAATTTTAATCTTGCGTTCGTAGCTTCTGTTGGCGAGCAATGAAAGCCTCAATCTTGCGACGAAACTCGTCGTTGCTCATCCCATCTTCAGGGTAGGAATTACCCTTCTTAACCACTTTCTCAGTCTCACACCTCTTGAAAACGCGCGTAGCTTTCTCACTCTCCACCACGCGCTCTACGATGTCCGATTGACACCTTCTATAATCCTTCTTCACCATCTCCAGACCAGTTTCTGTTATGTTGGGATCAACTTTTTGACCCTTTGCACCATCCACCACTCTCACACTCACCTTTGCTTTACGATTGCTGCTGTGAACAGTTAGCTTTTGAGTGACGGTGCTGTGTTGGAGAAACTCGAGATAGAGATCCGGTTCTGGGGATGGTTTTTCTGAAGAGTGATTTGAAAAGTGACCGGATTGTGCGAACAACGTTATGATTATGACGTTTCCGAGGAAAAACACGAAGCGAGGACTACCCATGAAGTTGCGGCAATACTCGGTTGAGTTTTTGAGAGTGAATGGTAGGTTGATGGAGAGCCTCGAAACCAAAACCAGAACAACGCATATCTCAGCGTAGCGCAACACGTTCACGATCTTTCGGAGGTAACGATGATGTTTCCGAGGTTTGGCGGTTTTGTTTGTTTGGAGGTTCTGGAAGGACTCCATTTGGTTAATCAAAAGGGAGCGTTAACTTGTCGGGAACATGCGTCTGGCACCGGATAATGACGGTGAGACCAACGCTTTCTAGAATTTGAAGCATGGAAACAGTTGGAAGGAACTGAATTTGGTGTATTGCATCTGCTTTGAAAGTGTGGGATAACTCAGAACTTTGGCTTCTCTTTGTTTCTTTTTTTAAATGGGTGCACTCACTCAAATTTATAGAATCCAATCTAAGTGGTTATCATTAAACAAAGTTATTTTTCTGGAAAAAGAAACCAAATTAGTGAGTGATACAAATTCGTGTTAGAAGGAAAATACAGAATTTGATATTATCTCATATTTGGTCCAATAATATAACAATAACCAATATTTTTTTTTAATTAACATACTTAAAAAAATAGTAAAAGTAGTGGTAGTAAGGTGGCAGTACCTAGTTGAAGACAATGACAGATAGACTTAACATAGAAAACAAAACACTAATTAAAAGCGTGAGAGATTAGCGACCCATTTCTTAGTCGTTAAAAAAAGGCATGCACTTTTGCTTTGCTTTGCCTTTCTTTGTTATGTCTCTAAACTCAAAAAGCTATTTCTTCTGAAATGGTCCCCTCAATAATGAAAGGACCAAGATGTACAATTCAATCGTGATTCATTAAGAAATGAGTTCAGTGCACGTAAATAAATATACGGAAAACCTATATTATTCGGATTTGCCTTTATATACATAATTTAATTATTTTTAAAACATTTAATCTCATTTTAAATATTTTTTTTTGGATGAGAAAATTAAAAATTATAATAAAGCATTTCAATCACTAGTAAATACAAAAACATATTTAAATATTGGACAAATTTAGTAATAATTTTCTATTAGAATTTGTTAAAAACTTTCATTTAATATTGATAAAAAAACTGTATTAATGTCGGTTAAAAAAGTTGTTTCTTCAACAGATATTAATCATAATAATTTAGTTAACATTGATTGGAGTAATTTTATGATATTGTTGGTTAAAATTTTTTATGGACTATTTTAATTGGTGTAGGCTAAAAAGTTCTCCAATTAACATGGTAAAAAAATATTAGACAAGTTGGGCAAAAAATTTCAATGATCATTATTAAAGAAATCCTAACAAATATGCTTACCTAAACTACAAGGATAACATGAGGTCCACTCAAAATATAAAGTTTAAGTTCTCCTTACAAATTTGAACACAAAATATTAGAAAATTTAAATGTTAGGAAATTTACAATAATTTACACGTACAGCTGAACTGATTGGCTTACACTTTTTCAAACTATACATGAGACACTGTATTATATTAGTATTAAAGAAAAACATAAAATAATATGCTATATTTACATATTTTGTGTATAAAGTGGCTGTAACATCATGCCCGTTCAATAAATGAATATCAGAATGGCAAAATGCATCTTATTGAACTGTGTTGTGTTTTTTTAGAATACATAACCTGGTAAATGCTTATATATTTATTTTTAATACAATAAAAAAATAGAACATTTTGAATATACAAATTTTAGTTATATTAGTTTTGTGTTGATAATTAGGATAATTAAACACATTTAAATTTTATTAACCTCACATATGAGTAAAAGTAGGAATCAACACAAATGACAATTACTAAATACTGAACATATACTGAATAATAGACATATCTTATGACACATGTTATTGCACATCTCAACCTCATTTCACAAAGAAAAAAATATTATTGAATCTTATATAAATACTATTGAATATTGTATCATTTAACTTTTTTATTGGATTATGTTTTTAATATATGAATATAAAGCTATAAACAGTTGTATAAGTAATTATTTTTTTATTATTTTTGAGTTGTGGCTTACTCAACAATTAGAGATACTAGAAGGGAGGGAGGGGAAAGACAAGATTAATTAATTCCACATATCATTATGCATTTAACATTTATTCAATAAATTTTATTAAATGGGGAACTGTGTTGTAAATTCTAAACTTATTAGAATTTATTTAATTAGATTTATGACATATATTAGTATAATAGCTTTAAAAAACTTATAAAATAAAACATTTTCTCAAAAGATGCAAACAATGTTTTTATAAACTCTTCCAAATTTCCTTAATTCAAAGGAAAAATTGATATGGTGATAGTAAATTTGGCGGATTAGGCCCATGAATTCAATGAGAAAAAAATAACCCGCACTCCTCTTTACCTTTTTCTTATTTTGGATTAGACAAATTAGTAATTTGGAATACAAATAGATTATATAATTTGAAATTCAAAAAATTATATTTGAAATTCAAAAAATTATATTTGAAATTACACAATTTAAAATAATTTTTTTATATCACGAATGTACAATCTAAAATAAAAAAAGAATTATTTTAAATTGTGTAATCCCAAAATACAAAATAACAAGCCTGAATAGAGCCTTTATCTACCACAACCTTGTACTAATTACTACTTCAAATTTCCTAACTATAAAACCTTTTTCTATATATATTAATTTTAATTTTAATTTTATACGTAGGATATCTTGCATGATTGATTTTAATATCATCAAAAATATTTTGTGTAAAGATATGCTAGTTCTGGAAGTGATTTCCGTTAGTTATTATTTTTTGTCTCATCATATATATATTTATTTATTTGTTCTTCATAAGTATTAATATTTAATCTATCACGTCTACAATACCTGTATGCTAAAAAATTACAAATTACCTCTCTCTATTTTTAGATTTGTCATGTTTTTTTATAAGTTGATTTTCTGATTATGTCTTTTTTATGAGTTTCTGATTGTTGCTTTCGGTAAGTATTGTTTGTTTTAATCAAAATACCCTTATTTATTTTTATTTATAACTAGCAAATGTCACGAACTATCGTTTTCTGTATTGTTATAAAGGTGGAAGATTAAAGATTTTAATTTTAAAAATTAAAAATTCACCTTTCAAATCTTTATCTGTAAAATTAATTATTAAGGTTATTTTTAAAAATATCGTATTTATAAATAAATTTAATGATTATTTATTTAGTTAAGAAAAAATATGATTATTTAAAAAGACGATACTTATTAAATTGAGGGGTATAAACAATAAATTGATTTAGTACAGAGCCCAATAACAACCACAGGCCCATATAATAAGAAACGACGTAGTAGAATTCAGTGTTTTGGTCCTTTTATTCCTCACATCTCATAAGCTTAAAACCCTAGATAGGTTTGTGAGATAGATTGTCCGACTTTGCTGCCGTCCTTATTCTCAGAACTCCTACCGTCTCTGATCGGAATCCATGGCAAGTTTCTCTGCTAATTTCATCAATTATGTGTTTATTGGTACAATCTAATGTCCGTGTTTCTGATTTGATGGGTATTTGTAGGCTCCAAAGAAGGACAAGGCTCCTCCTCCTTCATCAAAGCCCGCCAAGTCTGGCGGTGGCAAACAGAAGAAGAAGGTTCTTGTTTCTTGTTCAAGTTCTATTTTTGTTCCAATTCTTTTTTGTTTGCCGATTGGGTAATTCTAGATAAGTGTGATGGAGGGGTGTGTGATATTAATGTTAGATTTTTGTTGCAACAGAAGTGGAGCAAGGGAAAGCAAAAGGAAAAGGTGAATAACATGGTGCTGTTTGATCAGGGAACCTATGACAAGCTCCTCTCTGAGGCACCCAAATACAAGCTTATTACTCCTTCCATTCTCTCTGATCGTCTGAGGGTACTTGTTTGATTTCCTATTTTATATTCTTATGATAAGAGATTAATCGTATTGGTAATATCGTTTGTGTTCGTGGCATTTTCATTATTTTGATGCATGATATGTATTTGTAGTTGTTTTGTTGGGAAAGATGATAGCTTTTTTAATCTGAGAGTCAGATTCAGTTGCAACTGTTCCTCAATTGGTAGTCTTCTACGAGATCTGCATCCCTAAATTGACGTGGATTGTCTAAAACATATGTTTAGTATTAATATGTTTTAATTGGGATGTTCTTCACTGATTGGAAGAGATACAACTTCAGTTTGCAAATTAGATACGTTGTATATCTTGTGTGTCACAAGCTTTGAAACCTACAATTTATTTTTGGTTATTTACTGTTTATGGGTCTCTGTATCTGCCTTCTTACTTTCTCTTGAGGAATAATCCTGGACAAATGTTTTATGTTAACTATTTGACAGTCTTCTTGCAACATGGGTATGCCTATGTTTTCTTGTAATGGCCTTTTTGATATTTTTCTATATTTGGTAACTATCATTTTCCTCTGCTAATGGTAATTTCCAAACAGTAAGTTGTGTAGCATGATGTTAGGATTCAATAATCATTTAAAAACCTATGCATTGGTAAATTTTAGGCATACTCGTTATTTAGTTAGGAGGTATTCTCTCCATGACAAATATGTCTGGGCCTATCTCATTTGAAATTTGCAATACAAAAATGGGGTAGTAGTCGAAAATCAATTATCTTTTTTAGTGCATCTTCAGCACCATAATTCTGTGATTGGCATACATCATCAAACACAGCGTTTTTCATTCTCTTTGGTCTAGGATCTTCGTTTAGTTTCTTAACAATTGCAGTTGCAATGTCTTATTTTTACTGAAATGTTCTGCATTCTTACTGGCAGAAGTGTCCATAGACTGATGAGAACTATATTAACCAATTACTTCTAATCAGCAATGTGTTTATTGGTTTTTATGGTTGTCATCAAGTTATAAGTAGTATGTGAAGAAAAGATTCTTATAATTTTGAATGCATCTTGCAGATTAATGGATCACTTGCAAGGAAGGCTATTCGGGAATTGATGGCTAGAGGTTCCATTAGGATGGTGTCTGCCCATGCAAGTCAGCAGATTTACACTAGAGCTACAAACACCTAGATGTAGTGTTGATGCACCGCGTAATTGATTTTGTTTTCCAGTTTGAGACATACCCATGCTAGATTGCAACATTTGCGACAGTTTTTAAATTCATCGTTTATTTCCTTTTTACACTCTTGGTAATTATATATTTGACAACGTTTTCATATTTTATCGTTTGGGCATTGTTAGCATTTCGTGATTGGATTCCTAGTATGTCAGTTTCTACTTAAAAAGATATTTTAATAACTCAACGGATGAGTAATGTTATTTGTGTAATTGCCAACAAAAAAAATTTGGTAATATAATTGGTGTAAAGATTGCTCTAGTGGAGGTCTTCACTTGTCGATAAATTTGATAAAACTTGTAAATTATATATATCTATATATATATATATATATATATATATATATATATATATATAGAGAGAGAGAGAGAGAGAGAGAGAGAGAGAGAGAGAGAGAGAGAGAGAGAGAGAGAGAGATTGAAATTTCTTATCTTAAAACCTAAATAGCCGTTCGTGTCAATTGAATTACTCCAACGGGCTAGAAATTTTCTTGTTATTATAAAATAAAATACCCTTAAGGGCATGATTTTTGCTTTTATCAGAACTGCAGAGGGACTTCATTCATTGGCAACAGAACAAAATTAAAATTATCCCAAATCGTAATTTGAGGCTTCTAAATTGGACCATATAAGCTATTGAGAACTTAATGAATGCGCACCAATTGTATCAGTTCAGCGTTTATTTTAACTATCTCGAGTATTTTCACTCGTTGACCCTTAGCTTGGAGTTTCAGCATCATAAAAAGAGATTTTTCCGTATATGATGATGTGCCACCTAAAGCGGTGCAACCGTGCAAGATGATGGGTTGAATCTCTTGGAAACGGAATAAAATCTTCTGTCCCCTTTAGTTGCCCCATTTTAGTTTTCACATCAGAAACCTGTTTTTAGTTGGGGAATACACACACAGATTGGGGTATGGCAGGTTCCTTAGTTGAATATGGCTGTGAGCTTGGAAGCATGGAGGTAGCAAAGCATATGGAACTTTGTTTTGTGACATTTTTCACAGATTGAAGGCTTCTGAATCTTCCTTACATCATCCTTAATAAGCCAAAAGCTCAATGATTTTCAGGATGTCACTAATTATTGTCAGCCACACAGAAAACCTTGGCACAGGAACACGATGACATGATGATCTATCATTATGGTTTGGAGTCTCCGGGGGGTATCTGTAGTGCTAAACATTCCTCTACATGTCCTGCTACAATCAACATAAAGCTTATCACCTTTTAGCAGGAGAGGTAGTGAAATATCAATCCAAATTGAGGGTAGTAAGTAACTGTGTCATCGAAGAAGAATGTGAAGAAGGTAATTCCTTAGACCTTTCAAGATATTTAATAAGAAGCTCCTTAAAGAGATTATCAACCTTAAAAAAACTGAATTTGTTTCTCTGATTCAACTAGAGACTATTTATCTTTTATCTCTGTTTCAAGAGGACAAGCAAAGGACATTGAATTGTCAACACTCAATAACAGTCTCTGACTTGATGAAGTCCAAAAGAGGATGCAGTGACTCTGATCAATCCAACACTAATGCATTTGAGGTGGACATATTACTAGTCATGAATGAAACCAATAGAACTTTTAAAACCAAATATTACTTATGTGGGAAGATGTCTTGGACTTTAAAAGACTACACACAAATGTCACAACTTATGATATTTTCATAAAAGATTTTTATGGTTAAGATTTTGTAATTTATATTATAATAAATTTATACCTAAAGGAAATTGAAAGAACTGAAGAAACTTGATAAATTTATAAGATTTGAAAGACCTCTATATTTAGGAAACATTCAAAATTAAAAGAGTTGATAATAAAAAATAATAAAATAAGGATAAGGTTTAGTTTAAAAAAGTAAAATCAATGTAATTTTTTTAATAACTAATTAGTTTTAACTTTACGTTCTCTTGCAGTAGTCTTCTATGCATTATCATTTTTTTATGCTCCTGAGTTCAAAAAATACGTGTAATGTTATGTTTTTTATTATATGAGAAAATTAAAAAAAAAGATTTGTGTATTCGAAGCAAAGATATTTTTTGCAAAGATATACTGCCTTTGCCTTAATCGAAAGAAGAAATTATGGATGATGAGAGAGAAGAAAAAGGTTTAGGAAAGACTATTTAGTCTTTGGGTAGGAGTATTTTATTGGTGTGATATTTATACCTTACACTAAAAGTAATCTGATACACCAGCTACCAATAAAAGGTTTAATTTGGTAAACGGTCAAAGTTATATGTTGTTATCTGAATTGAAGTGTTATGCTCTAATTCGAATCTTGGTGTTTCTTAGCTTCATGTTTTATCGATCAATCATTGGAAACAACATCTCGTGGCTCCCTTCGGTTGGTGGCTTTGTGATTGATCAACTTCTCTCCATTATCATTCGTGGGCTCAAATATCACACTTTCATTCAATGAACGATGCCATGGTTGTCTTCCTATTATTATGAAACAAATCAAATCAAAATCCAGTTTCCTAATCGTATCTTTCTATATTATGCTGACAGCAAAGCAAGGTCTATAATACACTAACACCGTCACAACTACAGTTTATGCTAAAATTATATTTCAGCAATAACACTGTCTAAATCAGGATATGGGGCGGAGCCTATCTTGTTCATAAAATCCATCACTTTCATTTTCACAACACATAATTTATGCAGATAAGTTTTGAAAAAAATGTTGTTTTAGTTAATTGGAACGGACCACACAAGAAATTAACATGTTGAAACCTCTATACGTCATAAACCACTGATTCTGATATTACTTGTTGAAAGAATCAACAAACATACTTCACAAACCATCGATTCTAATATTACTTGTTGAAAGAATCAACAAACATTAGGAGATTAAATAAGAATGAGACATGAGACATGCTCATATAAGGGGATTGATGTCACCTCCTATTCAAAACTTTAAAGCAAAATTTTAAAACATTTGGTTTATAAGTCTTGTTTCTAATATGTTGTTCAACTTTTTCATTTCACTCAATGAAACTTCGACTCATACTTAAATAACTAGCACAATGATCATACTCATATTAATAAACATAAGACAAGGAACTTACATTTCTTTATTGGCATATCTGCTGTTATAGAGGCTTCCTTTCACATGAAAGGAAAGACGTAACAATGAAGCCAAAAAGGCAATGAAACTTCCAAGTCAATCACCGGCACACCCGAGTACAAAGTGACAAAACTGAAGTGATAGAATGACAAATTATTGTACATTTATTAGTACTAATTCAAGCTGACTACCAAGAGGCATGGAGCTTTCCTTTTACCAATTCAAAAATCTACACGTGTATGCCTCAACATGGATAAAATAATTCTTCACAGAAGACAAAAATGAAATTGTATCAGTAGCAACTGCCAAGATAATGTCAATGTCCTCGTGCAACTTTTGATAAATAAACAGTGTACCAAAAGAAACAATGGATCAAAATCCAAGTGGGATTATAGAACTTTGAGGAAAAACTAATAGAAAACAAAGGGGTATGAGTTGTAAAGATTAGGCAGGGGGGACATCACATTAATATATCTCTGATAGTATTTGTATCAATGCAGATCTGTTAGAAATCATTTGTATTAGTTTAAGATGAGAATCCTAGTGTCTCCATAGCCATATATATTGATCATTAGCCATGGAAGGATAGCAAGTTGGCCATTCAATTATACATATTCAATTCCAGCTCCCTCATCTTCTCTAGTTGAAGAAAAATGCCAGCCTCTTCACTGAACCACAAATTCCATAACCATGCTCGTTCAAATAGTTTGCCCTCTAAGCCACACCCTCTCATCCTTCAGTGCAATGAGCACTTAGCAAGATTAGGTGCCTGTGAAACCATCTCTTCTTCATTGCTGGGGCAAAATCTAACTAGCCTTCTAGATTTGCAAGAGTGCATTGAAAAGTTAGTTCAATTACCACTAACTCAAGAAGCACTTGTTCAGGAACGCCAAGAGAAATGGGTGGATGATCTCTTGGATGGATCTCTAAGGCTCCTTGATGCATGCACGGAAACCAAAGATGCCCTTTTGCACACCAAGGAGTGCACCCGTGAGCTACAGTCAACTATAAGAAGAAGAAGAGGAGGTGAACTGGAACTCACAGTAGAGGTTAAGAAATTCTTGACCTCAAGGAAGGTGGTGCGAAAGGCCATATTCAAAGCCTTGGAGAATTTGAAGGGCAATGCAACTAAAAGCAACCTTGCCATCACTAACAAAGACTACCAAACCATGGCATTGGTAACCTTGTTAAAGGAAGCTGAAGTGATCACTTTTTCCATATTTGAGTCGTTGCTGAATTTCTTTTCTGGATCAGCACAAGCAAAAAGAAGCAGCTGGGCTTTAGTTTCAAAGCTGATGCACAGCAAAAGGGTAGGGTATGCACAAGTAGCAGAGGAGAACGAGTTTGCAAAAGTGGATGCTGCATTGCAGTTATTTGCATTGAACATGTCAACCAAGTCAAACGATATCAATGATTTGCAAAAGAAGCTTGAGAACTTGGGAACCTGTATACAAGATCTTGAAGAAGGACTTGAATCGCTGTTTAGGCGTTTAATTAAAATCAGAGTTGCCCTTCTCAACATTCTTAATCACTAGTTGAGGTATCTGAAGGCATCAAATTTTTGTAATGGTGCAGATATTGTCGTTCTGGGTACAATTGTAGATAATGTACTTGCTTTGTTGATGATATGCTAAATATATCACTTAATATATTGTTTATATATTACACATCTGCTCTCTTTCAGCATTCTTTGACATATTTGCATGGAATAAATGTTCAAAAAATCGAGTTTGCTTATACCTCCCATGCGAATTTCCTAGATTGAGCAGAAATAATAAAGTTGAACATCTTATAAGAAAAGAGACAAACAATCTCAATACTTTAAGGTTTTGGATTGAAGGTGGTATCACTGTACTCTTGTCTCATTCTTATTTTTCGTTTGATGGAGAAAAACTCGTCATGTGACGAAAGCTTGACTAGATTGTAGAATATCCTTAAATTCTAGCACTATATTTTTTGTTTGATGGAGAAAAACTCGTCATGTGACGAAAGCTTGACTAGATTGTAGAATATCCTTAAATTCTAGCACTACTGTTTAAAATGTTGCTTTGATACTCCTAGTCTTGATCATAGTAACTTGAACTCGCCTTTTCCGAATGCCTTCATCATTATATATGCTAATTGATCCTCAGAGCTGCAATGCTCCAATATGATTTCTCTGCTTCCCTGATTACATGATATTTAATTGATATACATTGTTCGTACATGTTGAACAAGTTTCTTTGCAAGTGCAATAGCATATTTATTATCAACTCCTAAAATAGTTGCTTCCATATTTGGAGTACTGTTAGAGATTGTTTGCTGCAATCGAACGATAACATGCACAAACTTTTGTCAGTTATTCACAGGAGGAGCGACGCTGAAACTGGATTCACATTTGAGGTTCGAAAATACTTGGCATGTAGGAAGAACATGAAAACGGCAATAAGAAAGGCCTTAAGAAACTTGAAGGCAATACAAAACAAGTTCACAGTTTCTTCTTCAAACAAGGACAAGGAGACTTCTTCCATCATTAGCTTCTTAAAAAAGACATAAGTGGTCACTATGAGCTCTTTAGAATCTGTGTTGCGTTTGATTACTGGCACTAAAAGTAAGTTAAAGAAGAACAGGTGGTTGGTAATATCCAAGCTTGTGCAGCCTAAGAGAATATCTTCTGAGACTTTGTTTACAGGCAATTCAAACGTATAATTGGTTCATGCTTTACACGCAAACCAACATAGAGGAATGATGTTACAAGAGTAGGCAATAAATGGAAGAAAAGGTACCCTCTGGATTTTTAATATTTTAGCAATTTTATGGCGGATAAGTGCAAAAACTGTTGGCATGATGTAACTGATGTTCAGGTTCCAAAAGAAATCCACTTAAGAGATCACAACGAAAAAATTTCGGAAATATTTTCAGTTCATTATATCACTAGAAATATACATCTATGATTTGCATGTACAAATCTATCTACATCGATCAGTACAAAAATTTAGTGCCAGCTATGTTGGACTAGTGGTTAAGGACATTAAGAAGGGAGACTCTGATTTTGATCAGTCGCCTAAATAGAAACTCGAGTCCTTCTTCAAAGTCCTGAATGCACGACTCCATTTTCTCCAAGTGCCTTTGCAGATTGTTTGTTTCTTCAAATTTGCATGTCTTGGCAAAAACAAAGGACTGCAATGCTGCATCCACTTGGGCAAATTCATTTTCATCTGCCACTTGCGAGCAAGCCACTCTTTTTGGCTGAATTAACTTCGAAATTAAAAGCCAGCTATTTGACTTTGTTTGTGTTGACCCTGAGATAAACTGCAACAGTGTCTGAAATGTTGATAGTGTTGCCACTTCCGTGTCTTGTAATAAGGCAATCAAAGCCACTGTTCGGTGGT
>Ga0099825_1000423_pt1 | contig 43817 bp, 16 predicted proteins | sample SiratroredBW_FD_76838 | JGI IMG/M metagenome (GOLD analysis project Ga0099825, IMG submission 76838) | Root nodule microbial communities of legume samples collected from California, USA - Siratro red BW | ecosystem: Host-associated > Plants > Roots > Nodule | place: USA: California | collected...
CACTTTTAATAAAAATAATAAAGTTCACTTGTTATTTACATTAATTATAATATCGATTTACATTAACCACAAAACCTTATCATTTTTAACAAAAAAAAAAAAAAAAAAAAAAAAAAAAAAAAAAAAAAAAAAATAAAACAAAAAAAAAAAAAAAAAAAAAATAAATATTAAATTAAAAAAAAAAAAAAAAAAAAAAAAAGGTGAATGCTATTTAGCATCACCTAAGAGATAGATGCATTTTTTTTTCCTAAAATTAATTGTTTCTATTTTTGGCACATAGTCCAAAAATTTAAGGGATGATAAGAACACACATTTAATGACCATAATTAAAAAAGGAATTTAATTTAAGCCTTTAATGTAACCTTAAAAAGTTTAGATATTTTAATTTTCTTTATTAGTTCCTGTGACTTTTACAATTTCAACGATTAAATTGACCATTTAGTGTACTTCTGATACATTCTAAAAGTAAATATTCAATTACTTTATGCCAGTTTATTGCTGGCTTTAGAACAATATATCAATTCTTTCCCCACAATATTGACATCGCCTTTCCTTTTCATTCCATGCCACGACAATTAGATTAATTCAGGAAAAATAATCATGTTTCATTTTTAATTACAAAAACTGTCTCAACAAATTGATATATAAAAACAGTTCTTCAAGATAAATTGAACCAAAAAACACACAGTAATATATATTTATATATATCATATATCCACCCCTCACTACATGCTATGATTTATGAAAAGGGAACCAAGAAACAGAACACTAGGAAATTTCTGATCTTTACTTTTGCTTTTCTGATACATGGATGAACAATGGAATAAAAAATAGGCTAGTTGAAAAATGTGTTTCAGCATGGCACGAGGTACTAAGCTCAACAGAGAAAAGAACATACAGGAGTTTACAAAAGTGGAGCACCCAACAAAAGCAACAGCTGCTTCACTTGGATAGCCAGTAGATGAAAATGAGAAATGTGCATACGGCTGCAACAAGGGAAAGTATAATGGTGTCCATGGACTTTTTCCTCTTTATTGCCGAAAGTATGTTATTTACCTGAAACATTATTAAAAACTGCTACATCAAACACCACAACTTCAAACAACATCCATGCATAGCAGATAAAAAATTCAGAATCTAAACCTGTTTTCATACACTAACGAAATATGAAACCTTATTCATATGATAGAGATTTTACGTCAACTAGAGTTGAGACTTTTCAATAATTTATAAATAAGTGCAAACTTCACTTTACAATCGGTTTTGTTTTGTAAAGTTGAGATAAGTTTAAAGTCCACCTCTTAAGAGTTCAGTGCCCCTTTTCTTGCACTGCTTATTCAATCCAACAGGAAATGATTTAAATACCAAAGGCCATGATGATGAGAATCATACCGTTGGGAGGCGACTGCTCACATTCCCAATCTTTGAATTGATACCGCCAAATGTTGAACGTTGGAAGACAAGTGCTCCTAGTGTTGCTTGTGCTTGTGAAATCACATTGTCCATCTACAGCAAAAATAGGCAGAACATTCAAAATAAGCTAATCCAATTGGATATCAGTTACAATTTTGAAGAAAAATCAAAGGCTTCTCGGAAAAAAGGTTAATATAAACAAGTGTTTGTATCACTAACATGTCCTGTACTTCGGCTGATAGATGCACGCTCTTTTAGGAGTGCATGCTGTTCAGTGTCTACACCTTGTTCCAAGTCTAATCTTGTCCGATCAAATTCTTTAAAATCTTCTAGCAGTGAAGCATGTTCTTGCTTAGCTAGAAGACTTGAACGAAGACGATAAAATTCCTGCAGTTCAATTACATCCAGCTTAGTGCAAAATGTTTAAAGGTTTGAAGAAATTAAGTAATTAATACAAAAACAAAATAAAACATTACAAGGTAAAACTTATGTCAAAATGATGCATGATAACTCAAGCTTGGAGTGTAGAATACCTGGGTGAGATCTTGAAGAATTTCTTGGTGTCTAGTCAAAGTATGAGAAACCATTTCTGAACCACCAGATGACACCCAAGCTTGCATCTGTGCATTTACTTGTTGGAGTTGTTTTAGCAATCGCTCAATCCAAGACTCTAGATCACTCTCTGAGGCATCAGCTTTTGAGGAAACATTAGCAGAAACCAATTTACGATAAGAATTCATCTGCTCATCCAACTGAGCTTCAAGTTTTCTTGCCTGAAATAGATTTTGGGGGAAAACTACAAATCATTTTCCTAAGAAAACAAAAAATTTATAAACTAGGTAACCACAAAGGAAGACAAAACCGAAAATATCAAATTCCACTTCTTTTTCATTAGCACTATCATTACTATGATGATTATGTTATTATGATTAAGGAAGAGGAACAAGTTGTAAACAGATTAAACGACACTTAAACCAGCAAACAAAATAGGTCAACTTAGAATTCACACTTTCATGATGAAGGAATGTCCCGAAAGATTAATATATATATATATATATTTCAAAATATACAGGAATTGAAAGCTTGAAGAAGTAAAGGACTTACAACTAAAATTCCATAATATTATGTAAACTCATATCATGTAACACTATTTTTCTCTATCTCTATTATATCAACCATCTTATCTTACTCTTTCTTACTTTCCAACACTCTCTTTATTTGTACAAATACAATTTATCTATTGCATAACCTTTTTATCAGAACTCCAGCAGATACCCCATACCATGTCTGTATAGATAAAGAACAGGCAAATACTGAGAAGCATATCTAAAAGATACATGAAAACGAAAGGCTGGAATTGTTACAACTTAACTATTTAGCAGAGTTATTAAAATATAACAATTCACAATTTGAATCATACCATTTGATGTGATTCAGCTAGCTACTATTTGTATCTTAAGATGAATTTCAAATGTCTATGAATCTCATGATAAATGATTGGATTGATACAATTTCATACGATCGATATGAATCACACGTTCAACAATTCATTATTCTTTCATTTTTTTACTTATCCTTGTGCAATTCTCATGAAAGAAATTAAGTCATATAAGCTTAAAGTGATAATGAGAAGAATTGAAGAAACATTTCTAAACTTGTCCTATTTGATTATACGTCTACTTTATTTGTCACTTACCCTTTGAATGCACGAACTTTAACTGATGGTTACATTTCTGCATTTCCACTTTTCCAATGTAGAGGCTTAACGTACTCATATTTTGTTTTACAAGGTGTTTTATCTAATTTAAAATCATTACATTGAACACTATGAATCATCTATATGATATATATTTGAAGTTATTTTTTATCGTTTTTAAATGTTATGATTTGACACAATGTGATTTACAATTGAAAATTAGCTTCACAATTCACAAATTCAATTGAATCTCAATATTAGAATCTGTTTGGTTTGGCATTGGAGTAAGTTAAGATAGATTTGATTTTGAAAAAAACTGAGGGAATTGCATGGAAAATTGTACTACACATTGGAAAGAGCAAAAATTGATTTATAATGGTAAATCAAATACGACCTTAGTCACTCAAAATCACTTCATATTTTCTAAACAGTTTACACAGTTGTGCTCCTGTATTGTAACAGCACAGCAATATCCCTATACCATCTATGATCACGTTGTTACCCATCACAGAAAAATTGCTATCAGTTACAACAATCCTGATTTGGTACCTTCGAAAGATCATCTAATCGAAACTCACTCTGTGGATGTAGATCAGAATGCAAAAACCTTATCTCCTAAACAAATCAGATGCATTCCTAACCTATGAAATGAACCTAAATCTAGGGACAAAATTCTATCAATACACTGCCGTAAACCTGCAACTCAACAAATCAAAAGGGTAGAACCCCATCCCATGAATTCCCCATCACCGACAAAATGAAGAAACCCTATGAGGAAAAAATGGAAATTTAGAGCACTCGAATTATGCATGCCCATATCAATTGCATCATTTTACAACATGCCCAGATGCATAATCTGGCGAAGAAAGCATTAAAAATGGAAAATTTGGAACCTGCTTGCGAAGGGCATCCCAGGAACTCGGAACCTCCATGGATCAGAAACCAAAGAAAGATCAAAAATCGAAAGTTGTCTTAATTTTTGACGAAATAACAGTTAATGATGTTGTTTTGAGGTGGTTTGGCGATGAAGACGGGTCGTCTGCTCCCGCGAACAGACGACTTGCAATTGCTTCCTTTCTCTTCCTTTTTCCGTTTGATGATTTATTTTTCTTTCCTTTTATCGTGTTTTTCTACCAAAAGGGGCAAAAAAAAAAGAAAATAAAAATGAGTTTGCTTTCTTTATAATCCAGAATTTTAGACAGATCTGAATCTTTTCCTTCCTTAGATAAGACGTGTGTCCACCAATTAATGCATTATAATATTAATAATCACATACTAATAAAACTAACTAATTTAGTTTATTTTGTTAAATTTTTAAAATTATGGTAGCCATATATTGATTTCCCTATCATTAATAATAACTTCCAAAATCGTCTCCTGAGTTTATATTTATAATAACCAAAAAAAAAAATCTAATACTTTATAGAAATTAAATAAATATCTTATAAAATATAGCTCAGTTTTTCTTTCTATAACTATGTCTTATAAAATGTCTTTTATTATTATTTAAAAAAAAAAACTACTTAGGCCCCCAGAAAAGATAAATTAGGTGAAGTCCTTAAATACTTCAACTTGCATATTGCGTCTTGGGTATTCTAAAAATGTGTTAAGATGTGTTAATAATATAATATTATTATGTTTATGGCACTATTTTAAAATATTTATTTTAGTTAGATTGTAGTTAATTTATATTTTATTTTTAATTTTGTAGGTCAGTCTAAAAATTTATAATTTACAATGAGTTGAATTAGATTTAAATTTTTAAGTCAATTCAATTAGCCTCTCCAACATTCTAATTTTCATCTTTTTTGTAATGTAATTTGGGGTTGGTTTTGGTTTATGTTGTTTGGTTTTGAGAGAAAAAAAATAGAACAAAGTTTAAAACATAAAAATAGGTAAGAAATAAAATAAATTTTTTAATTGTTTGATTAGATAAAATTAACAAATAAATATTGAAAGTGCTTTTAAATTTGTGTTTTAATAGAAATTAAAAAGAGAGATTATTGAAAAAAAAATAGGAATGTAGTGATTTCATAAATTGTTTTTTTCTCTTCTCTCTTACTAAACACACAAAATTAATTTTCGTTTTTATCTTCTCCTTTACTACCAAAACAACACATCATGTAGTTCAATATCTATGAATGGAATGGTTTTGGAAATACATGGTCTCTTATGACAGATGTGTTCTCTAACTCAATTTATCAACAAGTTGATTTGACTTGGTGTTGCATTTGTTGGATAATTATTACTAAAGCATAATTAAAAAATGATTTTTTTAAGAAAAACTAATTAGTTGTTCATTTTAAAGACATATTTTACTGCATAAAAAAATTGTCACTAAATAAAAAAGAAAATTACTAATACGGACAAGATTTTATTATGAAATTAGTTAAGTGAATGTTGAAAATATTTTTAAATTTTAATTTAATGAATTAGTTATGCTCAAGTGATGATATATTAAAAACATATCAAATAAAAATAATTGGTTAGTGTTGAACATTTAGTTGATAAACTTTGACATGTTCGAATTTTAATTCAACTTAAAATATTTTCCGAGGGGTGATTATGGGTTGACTTAGATCATGTTTAGAGGAACGATAATTTAAACTAATTATTTTTTATGATGAGGATCGGTTTACATTTTAAAAAAATAAATTATGGGTTGCTGTATGATTACGATTGTTTTCAATTTTCATAAATTTAAATCAAGTTATTATATTGTTTATGAACGGATTGATTTGAGCATGATCAATTAGTTTTCTGGTTATATATAATGTCCAAATGTATATTTTAAAAATATATATTATTTTGTGAAAACACTCGCACATGATGGTGTATTGAAGAATGTAAACAATAAATATATTTTCTTGTAACCGGTTCTGATAAACTAAATAACACAAAAGGAAAATACACAACTCTACCATCAAACTCTATGAATACAAATAAATGACAGAAAAATTTATATCATTAATTTGGTTTGTCATTGTATTTTTATATTTTGACAAATTTTTTCAACAGCATTGTTAGAAGAAACGTGGACAAAATGACAGCTTATTCGATGGTTTTCTTTGTGCTCATTTAGTATCTTATTGGAGTTTGATATTTTGCACTTAGTTTTGGAAATGATTCGTGTAAGAAGAGAAAAGTGGTGGCATGAGAAAATAATATTGTATTTGTTAAAGCAACAACAGCATATGCATGGTACGTGCATGTACAAATCAACACTGATTTGTTTTTTTCTGAGATATTAATTTTACAGAACACAACACAGTGATGCATCTGAACATATATAGATCCATATATTTATCTAATCTAATATAAGAACATGGACCAAACAGTGCTGAATTCTGCATGCTTCCCTCCAATATTTATAATATTCTGCATGAATATGACTAATCACCTTCTGAAGCTTCCAACAATAGCAGAAGGTGATGAATTAGGTGGCTTTGTTGCCTCTTCCTCGGGCAGCTTCACCACAGTGTAGGCACCTGCCCCACAAAGAGTTCCAAAAATGGGAGCAAAGAGATACACCCATATGCCCTTGTAGTTGTTTGCAGCAATGGCTGGACCCAATGTTCTAACAGGGTTCATTGAACTTCCAGTTGCTGGCCTTTAATTAGTCACCATAATTATACATGAATAATACTAATTAACCAAACGAATATTTTTTTCCTCTTTTTTCACACTCACGCACACTATTCCATTCCTTCTTATCTCTACTTACCTTAATTCTCTATTTCATTTCAAAGGGGACCATGTTTTCGAAAAAATATCACATGTTTGATTCTCTTCTCAATTGGGTTTTAAGAAACTCAAAATAAAATTAAACACCGAACAGATTCTATTTGGCTTCAACCTTCTCACAACCCCAACTTGTGCTATTGCTACACTTTGAAAAGATTGGATTATGCCAAGAATAATTAAAACCATTGGAACACGTACTTGATATTTGTATATGTTATATATATTATTAGTATATTAATCTGCGTAATATGAAAGTATTGGTGTTCCTAGTGACCCATGTGCTTCTTACTATGTTTTTTATTTTCTTTTCTTTTATGCAGAAACTAAGTAGTAGTGTATTTGAACAATAAGTTGGGACATATATATACCCGGCTATAAGTATGTTGAGCATCACTGTGGCTCCCACTGCGATTCCTGCAAGCTCTCCCACCTGCACCATAACATTAACACATCAGAAGATATATCAGTTATATTATACCTACTGATATATATATATGTTTATGTGTTACACTTGTGTTGGTGAATACTAATTATGCTTTTTTTTTCTATCGGTGTAACTAGCAAGATTCTGAATCCCTACTGTTGTTAAACATAGTATATATCTCACTACAAAATGTAAGTATTGATGTTTTGACGTGTAAGTGGTAGAAAACGACAAAAACTGATCATATATTTATTTTCTATTAATATCTCATGTTTTGTTACTATATATGGCAGTCACTGTTTTTTTTGGAATTAGGTTTAAGAGGAACCAAGATAACAGAATTTACCTAAAAAAAACCCTCTTTGGAGTTTGGCTCTATTTCTTTTTACAGCATTGACACAACGTTTGGCTCAACTATGGAAGTGGAAACTTAGCTATTTGTTGTAAATATGTGTATTGTTGGCAAGAATATGAATCAAATATTGTGTTTGCCCCTTCTAATCCCATGTTCATGATTTACAAATTAACACATTTGGCTTCAAATATTAAGGGTTTTATTAATCGATAATATTTTTTATTCTTCTTTTTGTTTAATTAGTTTTTAGTCACTTTATTAATGAAAGGATTAATTTATTTTTTAATTTCAGAACCAGTCCTTTCAACTATATATAGGTGAATGTTTAAAAGATTAATTTTTCAACTATATTGATGTTGTAATATAAAGTGGAAAATGATATATATATATATATATATATATATATATATATTTAAAGGTTATGATTAACTTTGCTTAAGTCTTTTGCACCAACATAGAGCACCTAAATCATTTAATGGTATTCCCAAAAAAAAAAATAGTATTTATTGGCAACTGGTAGAAACTTGAAACTGCAAAAAATATACACACAAATTCACTCGAGACTGCGAAAGAAAATGGTCATGCTATATATGCATGCAATTGTGAGAAAAATATTTGTTTTTCTGTTCAATTTTATACAATAAGTTTTCTTTAAAAGAAAGAGATAAAGACAAGAGGAAAAAAAGAAGTTATATTCCTCTTGTGACAGTATCGAGATGTTCAGTTTCGTTTTATGGTACATGCACGAGTTTCATGAGTTTCATGGATCTTGCTGGGGGAGACAACGTGAAATTGTTGCCATTATATACAATATTTTCGTTGACTTTTGTCACTTCTAAGATTGAAAACGTGCATTTATAATTACTAAAACAAAACCAAACCTCAGATCTGACAGACACATCCAAATATTAAACACACAAAAACATATAAAATTAGAGAAACAGACAAACGATTTTGGGAGTTTATCACTTATATCCTACCTATTCTCTTCAATTTCACGTAACTGATTAAGGTTTGTCGATCTCAAAACATCGTTTTCATATACTTCTTCAACTGATTCGGTTTAGTTACTTATCAGACTAAGTGGTTAATAGAATAAGATACTCACAGCTCTTGTGTCGGTGGCCACTGCAGTGACAACGAACATGAGAATAAAGCTGACAATGAACTCTGTGGCGAAAGCTTGCCCATATCCTACTGAAGGGACCGTCACTCCACCGCTCATGAAGGGATGAAAAACCGCTTTCAGAGCAAATGCAGCACTTACTGATGCCAAAATTTGTGTACCAATATATACTGGCACCTGCAATTGATAATGAAGATCAGAGCAAGAAAAGAAACAAATACAACACTTGCAGTTTCATGCTGTCTTTTAATGAACTGCAGAATTTTATATGCAGTATTTTCTGATACAAGGACAGCACCAAACACCACTAAAAAGAAAAAATTAATATAAAGCACAAACCAAACACCACCAATGTTTATATACTCTTGTTTGATATGTTCAAAAAGATAAAGGGTGATTAAGGTTTAATTTTTAGTTACATTCTTCCAAGGAAAGTGCTTTAATGCAGCGAAGGAAATGGTGACAGCGGGGTTGAGATGAGCCCCAGAGATGTGACCAGTGGAGAAAATGATGATCATGACAGCAAGTCCATTTGCTGCAGCACATCCAACTAGAGTCTCTGAGCCATGAGTCTTTTGGTTCACAATAGCAGTGCCTATGGCAGCAAACATGAGAATGAACGTGCCAATAAACTCAGCTCCAACCTGGTTTAGTTTGGCATCAACCCAACAACGTTAAATTAACATACAAGGAAAAAGGGTCCTCATTTCACCAGCTTTTCTATAAAAAAAAAAAGAACTTAGCTGAGTGCAATTTTGATGTTGTTATGTTATGTACCTTTTTTGCGAGAGGGATTTGAGGGGCTGGTAAAGAGCAAGAGACTCTAGGCATGGCTCCATCTTCCAAGGTCCATTCTTCAACAGTGCTGAAGCATTTGCAGCTTCTGAGAAAGGACGATTTCCTAACAAGGTTAGGTTTCTCAAACCTGTGACCGCCAAAAAGAGGGGCCCCCGGAGTCCCTGGTGTTGCTGGTGTGGAAGGTGCAGATGGAACTTCCTCGCTATCCATTTCCTCACTCTGAGAAGTAAGTAACTGAAACAAAGTAAAGGGTAGGTAGATAAGACAATAAAAAACTAATGGCATAACAGTGAGAGAGAGGGAGAGAAAGATACCCTCGAGATTTGAGTTAGTTTTGTCTTTAGATTGAGGTGTGAAGATGAAGAGAGTGTGAGGTACGTGTTATATAGGGGGAGTGTAGTTGACTAGAGAATCCAAATGGAAAGGAAGGGAAAAGACATGAGTGGTTGAAACTGTGGTAGACAGGTACAAAGGAAAATGCCAGGTAGCTGTGGATGGTAGGATTAATTCAGAGCACTTTCTGTATGGGACTTGGCAAAGAGACCCTAAACGTCAGACATCAACCATTTGTTTCTATATGTGCCATTGAATGTGCCTTAGCTATTTCTCTATTTTCTATTCCCATGGCCATTTCTTCTTGGCCATTCGTTTTCACGGCGCCTTCCTGCACTGTCACAGATGCATTTGTCTCAGCAATCATCAGAAATGAATTGAAACTCTGAACAATGTTTTTTGTCTGTATCGTATATGGTATCTTTAGTTACTAATTAAACACATGACTTTCTGCATAATGCATGTGGTTGGAGATACTGTTGATGTAGAGCATTCAATAGTTAGCAGGGAAAAGAATAAAAACAAGTTTTTTTTTTTCTGCATTTTTCTATAAACTAGTCTTTAGTCTATGGATGGCTGGGATAATAAATATTTCATTTACCAAATTTAAGCTATATGTCTTAAAAGGGTTAATTTCTTGAAATAAAATACCTATATATTAAAGTACCTTTATCACAGAAAGAAAAAAACAACAAAAAGAAACATGGAGGAAGAAAACCTCCTTCTTGTTTATTTTTGAAGATGATATCGAACTAAAAGTTTACAATATGCTTAATGTGGTCTTACTGTACAAGAGTCAATCAATCTAGAAATGAGAGATTCTTAATTTTTGAATGGTATTGGTTAAGTAAAACATCAAATCGCACTTGGCCTTGTGGAAAAATAAGAGTGGAAAGAGAGACACTCCTTGTTTCTTTCTACACCTAATTAACTTTTTTAAACTAAATATAACATAAATTAGTCTTGTGGAAAAATAAGAGTGGAAAGAGAGAAAATAGTTGTCTTTCTACACCTAATATATTAAATATAATATAAAAACAGTGAATATAAGTCAAAATTATTCACATAAGATTGAGATTGATATAATGTTTAATTGATGTAGCATTTTTAAGTATTTTGATACAGGGATTTAAAACTATCTAGGACGTATAAATATATTCTTATATTATGTGGAGATATGACATAAACGACCTCTTTATTTACAATCTTCTATCACATATCCACACTTTATCTTATATTATAGAATGTCAGTAATCATATACTATAGAACGTCAGTTATCTCTTTAATTATGATAATATAAAATGGAAATAGTTCATCCATGTTTCTGTGATGACATTTGTATCTATTTATCATATATAAACTATATAGTTGATAATGTTGACAATGTGACAGGATACATACTATCGATCTTCCTTCGCTCAATGAAGTATATAAGGATGTGACACTTTGAACCCATATATTTATTCGAGTGCACATGCTTATGAATATGAACTTATGAATATGAAGACAGAGTCGTGCTGATAACAAGATGGTCGGTAAAATATAAACATTGATCATGAACAACTATACCTCCTTCAAAAAGTGAGGGACACCGATGAATCATCTGCTTGTACTCAAACTAGTATAGATACAATCGGTCAAAATGATTAGCTGATGATTATTGTAAGAACTCTATAACCCTCACGAATTTATGGAGGTGCAAAATGCAGAACTCCCACAAAGATATATGTTTATCCCATGCAACTAGATATTTTGTAAGTAATTTAATAATGATCCAATATGGAATGATATCGTAGACCCAACAAATATAATTAAAATAGATTTTAATACCATATATCAGGATATGAATTTAAGTCATATTCATTCTCATAAAATCAAGTTGCAAAATAAGCTATCTCTTCACTTATATACTATAAATTTGTCTAATATGTGATGATCTTTAATACAAGAAAACCACGTTACTTAATCAAAATTACATACTTAAAAATTTAATTATCTTAATTTAAAATTCTTTTGTCATCTTAACTATATATATATATATTGTAGTGTTAAACTCAATATAGAATATTAAAAATGTATAACTACAACATATTTTTTACAAAGATTAAAAGCACATGAACTCATCTTTATAGAAAATCAAAAACATATTTAAACTAATAAAAATTGCTTGAGATACCAAAAATTTAAAAGAAATTAAAATTAATTAATTTTTATATAACAAGTTAGTAAATAGTTTAATCACTATATATTAAAAATAATTGTTATTTATATGTTATTTTTAAAAATATAGATTAAAACGGATAATGTACCTATGTACAAAAATGTACAAAGTGTAAAATAAAAACAAAGGAGTATACAACTGTAAAATCTTAGTCATATAAGTCTAATCCCAAGCCCAACTTAAAAACAACAGTAACAATTAAAACTTACAGAAAACCATCAGCAAATAACTCAAAAACAACAGCAACAACTAAAACTTACAGGAAACCATCAACAAAACAAAACATTTTGTGTTTAAAAAAGGTTTAAAAAATGCAAAAAAATCAAAACATTACAATACAATATAAAATAATGTTAACCAACTCAGATCAAACAAATATTCTTCAACATACATCAATACATAAAAGTCAAAATATAATATTTAACAATAAAAAATTGTACCAATTATTATAAAAATAGAAAAAGATTAGAAAATAAAATAAAACTCAAGAGGTTAAAATATTCAATTTAACATGAAAATTAAGTTAACAACACATATAATATTAAATTAATTATTTACAGTTTTTTATTATTAATATAAATCAGTCACGGGCTCGGGTCAGTCTGTCGTAAGCCCAAATGCTCCATTCATATCCATAGTCACGGATTTTTTACTTTCGCTGACGCTTGCAGTATCCACTCTGACGTGTTCAGTCCCCAAGAAGAACCTTAATAATCACATACAGCCGCATCCACAACTCCCTCCTCTTTAAATCATCATCAAACCAATTACTGGCGTAAGATTAGTACTGCGTCTCCACGTTGACTCATCATTGACTCCAAACGATGGGTCTTCATGGAACCTATGCAGCACCAACACACATGATAATTTCTCACATCCAGTTAATTTTTGGGCGGTGTTACCGCCCCTCCTCATTGTTTCTATTAGGGTTATCTATTTTTTTCTTACTTTCTTCTACTCTCACGTTTTACTGTGCCCGTGGTTTCACTCTCCTCACTGTAAGTTCAAGTTCTTTCTCTCTACCAATTTTGTTTGTGAAATGAAACTGTTCTTCCCTCAACTGATTACACGGTTGAGCTTTGATTGTGCTAGAGATGATAAAGTTCTATGTATAATCTATCAATGTCGTGTTTGTTTTCGTTTTTTTCGGGTTTTTTGTTGCATGTATTAAGAGAATCCTAAACCTAATCCCGTTCGGAATCCGATTTTGGTAACTATGGTTTGTGATATTTCAAGTAAAATGTTAGTAACTTGATAAACGTCTGATTAACTTATTGGTACCTGATATTCAGATGAAATAGGATAATCAGAGTACAATCGTTGCAATGCATGAAGTATGTCTTCAGTTAATCACAAATCTGTATGGTTATCACTTCTGAGACTGGAACACCACGTGTTTGATTCTCTTTTCAATTTTTTATCTTATAAACTATTTATGAGAATTATTTCTGAAACAAGTATTCTAGAAAACAGAGATTTTGGAGTCTTTGGTTGTAGTTCTTTTATGCATGTGATCGCTTCTCAAGGCAGACCATTGTTTGCTTGTTTCTCAGTAATATTGTTTCTTCTGTTATCTAATTTTTGTTGTGGAAATTATTAATGAACATTGCCAAAGCTTTTTTATGCAAGTTTTAGCTTTGATGCTTTCTAAAAATTTTCTCCCTCAAATTGTACGCTGTCCTTTTTTCTGAACTGATTTTTGACATTTGTATGCAGAACTTCTATGGATTACAGCTCTGAAGAAGATTCAGATATAAGTGAATCTGAGATTTATGACTACTCAGAGAAACCATATGAACTGTTAAGGGCTGGAAAATACAAGGTTAAAAATTTGAATGGAACTCTTAGATGCCCTTACTGTGCTGGGAAGAAAAAACAAGACTACAAGTATAAGGATTTATTGCAACATGCATCTGGAGTTGGTAAAGGTTCTGCTAACAGAAGTGCAAAACAAAAGGCAAATCACCTTGCTCTAGCAAAGTATTTGGAGACTGATCTAGCCAATGAAGCAGAGCCGATCCAGAACCCAACTTTACCCCAAGCTGTTAATCAACCTTCACAGCAAGAAGATATTTATTATGTTTGGCCCTGGACAGGCATAATTGTTAACATAAAGGGTAAATCCATTGATTCTAGATACTGGTTGAAGGAATTTGCTCAATTCAGACCAAATGATTTCCATATATTCATGAAAGATGGTGACATGACAGCTGAAGCTGTAATAGAGTTCAATAAAGACTGGAATGGTTTCATAAATGCAAGTGAATTTGAGAAGTCTTTTGAAACAGCACGTCATGGGAAAAAGGATTGGAGCTCAAGGAAGTTAGAAGCTGACTCAAATATTTATGGATGGGTTGCGCGGGAGGATGATTATAATTGTGGAGGGCCAATAGGGGAATACCTCCGCAACAAAGGAACATTGAGGACAGTTTCAGATATTGTTCAAGAAGCATGTGAAAACAGAAATAGTATTGTGACAAACCTCACTAAAGAAATCGAGATAACAAATGAAAACCTTGACAAAATGCAGTCTAAGTTTAATGAGAAGACTATGTCCTTGAGTAGGATGCTTGAGGAGAAAGATAAGCTTCATAATGCTTTTGAAGAAGGTTTGTATGCTTTTGATTTGTAGCTTCTGCTTTACCTTCTTGCATGTATAATCCACGTTTTCCTAATGTGGCTATATAATGTATAGTATATATCTTTACTATAATGAGATACATTTTAGCGCAATTATAAATGCAGAAGAAAACCAATAACATGATAATACTACATAATTGTTTCATTTCGTTGCCAGAATCAAGGAATATGCAGCGTAGAGCACGTAACGAGGTCCGGCGGATCTTAGATGAGCAAGAAAAATTGAGTAGTGAATTGGATGAGAAAAGGCGGAAGCTTGATGCTTGGAGTAGAGATCTAAACAAGCGAGAGGTACTAACTGATCAAGAGAGACAGAAACTTGCGGAGGACAAGAAGAAGGTAATGTATATTATACATTCTCTCCTGTAAATGTATATTATTGGTTGCTACTGACTTGGCACCAGTAATTTATGTTGATTATCCCTTTAGATTGGAACCTAAAGTCATTATTGCAAAATTTATTGCTCCCATTCATTGTGAGAAAATATGAATTCATAAACATTATTCATAAAAGGGATTAGTATGTTCATATGTTATTAAAGATGCAGCATATATATTGGAGGAAAAAATGCAGCACATAGTTCATTTCATTAACAGCACTTGAAAACATTTATAGCTTCTATCATTTCATGCTTAATGTACTTAAAGGTAGCGGTGTTGAGAAACTAAACTAAACTAAACCAAAACATGGTTATTGAACTGAACTAAACTATGAGAAACTGAACTATTTCTATTAAAACTAAAATAAACTATTTTTTATTTCAATTTGTAAAAGCTAAACTACTTACTTAAATAATGGTTCAATGCAGTACTAACACAATTATGAGAGTTGAAATAATATTTACAAAATCATTCACTACCAGCACTTAATGTCACCTTTTAGTTTAGATGAGTTTTCAAATATGATTTTTTATCAATAAAATTAAATATAAGTTGTAAAATTCGTTTGTTAAAAATTCTTTCAATATTAATAAATGCATCTCAATAGACTAATAAACTACATTGCACTTTCAAAGGAATGACTTCACCTTTTATGCTCTTATTGTCAAAAGTTTACCTATCATTAATGGTTTCTTTCCTTCCATAGTAAGTCTTTGATATTTGTTTTAGTTGTGCATACAATATTTATGAATTTTAGTTGAAAGAAATAGAATGATAAGTTCTATCTGACTCCTTTTCAGTGTGTAATAAGACTGTAGTTCAGATGATTAAATTACTTGAGTTTCTGAAGAAAAATAGTTTAGTTAAAAAAAACATTTAACGTAGTCAACCGAACTAAAGGATGGTTCTAGTTCAGTTCAACTTGCTTGAACTATTTTTTAATTGGTTAGTTTGTACAAACTACTTTTCTAGTTTAGTTCTGTTTTTATACAATTTAATTTAGTTCAACTCGTTAGTTTCTAGTAGGCTACTGATGCAAATTCTTATCTTCATTACTCTTTAAACTTTTTTTTTGTCCTTTTTCCGGCTCCTATTTTGTTAGGAAAAATTATATGTTTATTGAAATATTAATTTTTAGATTAGTTTTAGTTAAATAAATATAATTTAATAATTATAAAATTCAATAACTATAGTAGCTCAGTTTAGTTTTTTCATGTAGAAATAGTTAACTAAACCTGTCAATAGTGTAGTTCAATTCACTATTAAAATGAACTAGTTTAGTTCAGTTTTGTAGAATTACCTAGTTTAGTTTTTTCTCTAAAATAAACTGGGAATAGCCCTACTTATAGGCTTTGAAAACATTGATGTGCTTTTACAGGATTCTTATGTAGGATGAGTTTGTTTGTGCTTATTTTTACTTTAAAAAAGTGTTTTTTTAGTAAATAAGTAGATTTCATTTTTTTTATGTCTTTGTAATATTCTTATTTTATAATAAGCAATTTTCTGCTCATTTTAATCACAAAATCCTATTTTCTTCGTAAATAAGTCATTATTTTAAAAAATTGCTTTATTCAGAAATACTTACTTTGCATCTCTTTGTCTTTCTAGAAAGATTTGAGGAATGAATCACTGCTGCTGGCTTCAAAAGAACAGAAGATAGCGGATGAAAATGTCTTAAGGCTTGTTGAAGAGCAGAAGGTCTGTCGACTATTTACTATTTAGTGTCTAGGTTATGAAAAGTTTGTTATTTATCACTTAATTCTTATGCATGTGAACGTGTGCTATTGTTGTCAATTTCAAATTTTTCAGAGAGAGAAAGAGGAGGCCTATAAGAAGATACTTCTGCTGGAAAAACAGCTTGATGCCAAACAGAAGTTGGAAATGGAAATTGAAGAGCTAAGAGGGAAATTGCAAGTTATGAAGCATCTTGGAGATGAAGATGATACAGCTGTTCAGAAGAAAATAAAAGAAATGAATGATGAATTGCAGGAAAAAATAGAGAATTTGGAATGTGTGGAGAGCATGAATCAAACCCTCATTGTGAAAGAGCGCCAGAGTAATGATGAATTGCAGGAAGCTCGCAAAGAATTAATAAAAGTATGATCCATTTACTTTCTCTCGGATAAAAGTCTCTCTGCCTCACCCTATATGTGGAGATTTACTAATATACACAGCCTTTTTTTAGGAGTATTTTAGCTAGCTATAACTTGGTTTGCAATTTAAGAAAATACTAGTTATATCTTGCTGAAGCTGAACTCTCAAAGAAAATAAGGAGGTATACATTAGCAGATTATAACCATGATTTTTTTAAATACACCTAAGATGTAAGCTGCTAACGTACTTCTTGCTAACATATGTTCACTTTTTTTGTTTTTTTTTTTCAAAAGGAGTATTTTACCCTTGATGTAGTTTAAGAAAACTGTAGTTATGTCTTTGCTAAAACACCACTAAATAGTAGATATGTGTCAGCAAATCCCATATAACGCATATATACATATACCTACCTACCTATCTTTTACAAAGAGTACGTTAGCAGCCTACACCTCAGGTTTATTTAAAGAAAATCATGGTTATAACTTGCTAACCTACTTCTAAAAACCAAGTGGGTGTACGTTAACAAATTTCAATTTATATCTTTCACTTAGTTGCGGGCTTTAACATTTTTCTTCATTGATTCTTGAATACAACCACTATAACTAGCAACTGCTTCTGTTCCTGTGTCTTGTCATGCTAAGCTGTGAACATGTGTGAGAATATTCTCTTCACCATTTGTTGGAAATAAGAATTTTGATATTCTGTTGTTGAATCTTGAGTAGATTGGAGAGAGACTAAATGTTTATTTTGCTTCTAATGTTTTAGGGGTTAGAGGATATGCTTAATGGTCCCAGAACTCGTATTGGGCTCAAGAGAATGGGAGAGCTTGATCATAATGTTTTTGTGACTAAATGCAAGGAAAGATTTTCTCATGAAGAAGCTGGGACCAAAGCTGTTGAGCTTTGCTCTTTGTGGCAGGAAAACGTGAAGAATTCTGCTTGGCATCCATTTAAAGTGACAATGGTTGATGATAAACCTGAGGTATGCACCACCTTGACATGTTGTGTTCATAATGAGGTTCTACCTCAATTGGTTAGCTGATGTAGTACTCGTAATTTTCTGTTCACACATTGAAGAAATTTGCTTTATATGCTTTCTTGTCCCAAGAAAATGTTTTTAATTGCTAGTAATTAATTCAGTATATAATTGTTTAAATTTTGGACTTGGCTTGGCATACGTGAGAAAGTCCTGGATAATCTGTTGTGGAAATACTCTTTTAGCTCCTGATCTTTCTTGTATCGTTAATACTTCTACAACAGAGTAGTATAATACTGAAAACATAACGAGGATGCATTTGTGCAGAATGTTATAGATGAGAATGATGTCAAGTTACGAAGCCTCAAGCAGGAATGGGGAAATGAGATATATTCAGCTGTTGTAACCGCCTTAACAGAAATAAATGAATACAATGCAAGTGGCGGGTATACTGTTGTGGAGCTATGGAACTTCAAGGAAAACAGAAAGGCTACGCTGAAAGAAGTTATCTCTTACATTGTGGAGCGAATCAAGCCACCTAAGCGCAAGAGAGGATAGCCAAAAGGTTAGTGTTTGAGACTCAGTTGAAGTTTGTTGAGCATTTTGTGTGGCTGATTAATGAACACAAATTATATTCCTCTGATGGTCTTACTGAATAAATAATTTGTATGTGAATGATCTATGGAGTGACTGATTGTTACATAAATGAGTTTTAGTTTGTTTTATATTCAATCACTGTAGGTTTTAGCTTTTCTAGAAGTTGTCTATTTTTAACATCACTTTTTATTGTGAATAATTTTAGAACTAGAAAATGAAATGGTGATGATTGCTAAGAATTAAGTATACCAGTTTTCTGAAAAACCAGTTAGAAGAAATTCTGGTATGTGCATGTTTCAGTTTAGTTATTAGTATATCTAAAATTTGAATGAATTTTGTATCTTGAGTCTTTGCAGGGAGTACAAATGCAGATATATCAACGGGTAGATGAGAAGTAGCACGGATTTGAAGCAAGCTTCTGGGCATAACCGTTAAATATGATAACTTTTCATCACTAATGGATTTGGACATCTGTAATCTGACAAAGTTTCCTCAAATACTAAAACTATGAATCAATTTTATGATGTGTCCGCTGATTTTATGCCTTGCCGATTAATCAAATATACACAAAACGTTTTTCTAAAATAAATGCGTAGTTTTAGTCTATCTTTCTAACTATGAATCTTGTTTTTTTAATAATTAAGAGAAATTAAATCATTGTTTTTTTTTTTTTTTTTTTAATAAATTTTAACAAACACAAATATTTAAAAAGAAGATTTTTTTTTTTTCATTTTTTTTTTTTTTTTTATTTTTTTTTTTTTTTTTTTAAAAATTAAAAAAAATTAAATCTTTTTTTTTTTTTTTTTTTTTTGAATAAATTTCATCAAACACGAATAGTCAGAAAGAAGGCATTTTGGCTTGCATTTTTGTTTTGTATTTTATTATTATTATTGTTATTATTATTATTATTATTGGTATTATGTTTTAATCAGTTTTGTGCATACATTACTGTTTGCAAAATATAAGAGGTTGACTCATCATTTACATGTGAAGTTAAATTTTTTACCCCGTGGTCTTAGCTTGATACTTTTCAAACAATGAGTAGCAAAAATTGTTCGTATTGTTAATTTCAATCGAAGATAAATGTTCATAAAGCACATAAAGTTATTTCAACCATTCCGTTTGTAATTTGAATATAAGATAACAACAATCCCAATTATTCCGCAAATAGGAAACTAATATTTCTTAAAATTGACAATTATTTTGTGGTCCTACTTCACCGATTTGCCAATATAAACACAAGTCATATACTTATGATATGAGAACATGGGCATAATAATCATAATTTTATACCTTGGTTTAATTTGGCTGATCCAAATTTTAAAATACTATTATATCATCTATTATATGGCGTAAATAAGAGGTAAGCTTTTACTATAAACAAATTACCAAGCTAACAAAGTTGCTTAGACTATTTATAATTTTTAAAACTACAATGTGCATACTAAAGGAGTCCACAAATATTTTTATCGTTTTCAGAAAAATAATGTAATTTAAATTAATTACCTTGTCAGGGTTTGGCTTTTCAACAACATTTGATTTAATTCAATAGGTTTAATATTTTTTTAAAATTACGGAGAAAAAAGCTGAGATGATTGGTTTATATAAATATCCTTTTCACTTGCACTTGTTTTTGTTTTTAGTGTACAGTAGTCACACTAGAATCTATTATGTCATTCATATTACACATATACATATGTAAAAATAAACATAAAAAAATATATTCGAATTAATTAGTTTAGATAATAATCTCTTACCCCATAACAACGGTGCACTTGAGTGAGAATAATATGTAGAGAAAAAAATAATCAATTGCTTGATTTTAGTCATATAAGTTTCCAAACGTGAAAGAGATGCTTACTTGAATTTAAATTAATTGAGATTCATTAATTTGTATTAGTGTTTCGAATTTCTTTAAATTCATCCAAACTAAACACTTCTAATAAATTCGTATAAATTCTTTTCATTTTAAATGTTTCTTTGATTTATTTATTTTTTAGGAAGTTGGTATATTTTTAAGGTGAAAATATGATATGAACTTACAATCTGCAATGTTTTCATAACACCATCCAACGTAATAATTACTTTAAAAACTATAGAAAACATAAATTCTAATTAATTCATATCACTGAGTTTACCATTAAACTCATTTTAAAAATCTTAAACAAGTTCCTGGAATGGTTATCATTATTACTCTATTAATAGATGTTTACAATTATTTGAAAGTTAGTACCTTTACACGTTTTTTTTTTTAATTTAAGAGAAAAAATAAATAAAAAAAATCTTCATGAGATAAATTTAGTTTATATATAAATTAAAAATTTATACAAGAAAACTTTTAGAAGTTAACTTGTACCTAAGTTAATTTTAATTTACAAATAAATTTATTTTATTTATTTTTCTCAGATAAATTTATTCCAATATAATCTTTAAGTTTTATAACTATGAAGGTCATTTTAAAAGCTAAATGTAAACACATGTTCAAAATTTAATAAAAATGTAGAGATTTGCCCTTCAACCTTTTCCTTGTCTAGGTAAAGCAACGGGATAGAAATGTGATATAAATAAATTAATAAGGAAAACTTAGAAAGGAATATGACTTTTTTTTTTTAGGATTGAATAGAACAAATATCATCTTAAAAACATAAAGCATGATAATTAAAATAGAAATGTTTGTAAAGTATCTTGTTTTCTCTACTATTTCATGTGTTTGAATTAGAAACTTTAGTTAAACTCAATAATAATTAAGAAAAAACAATTCAGTATAAGTTTTAATTCAACTGACATTTTAGACAATTCTGCTTCTAATTAAATATTAAGATCTAAATTTTCTAACTAAAATCTAAATATTTTAATGGACAGTCTAAAATTTTATATTCTCTTTCGAGTTTGTTTCTCTTCATTCAATACATCAAACTCTTTATGAAAGATGTTCCTTCTACTTAGTGATTTTCTCTCTTAACTTCTGTTATCAAAACCCAATATAGGTTCAGGCTGTCTCAATAGGTCATCAACAAAGTTTAATAAACTTAATTTCACAATAATTGCATGCCAAAACAAAATTATTTTCAAAAATAACATTTTCTACTTTCATCCATTTTTCATACTTCTAATGTAATAAAACTTTCTTTTATTTTCAATGACGTTTACAAAACTAAAAAAACCATCACATTCCATGTGACAACTTTTACAAGAATCACTAGAGCAGGGTTTTCTAAGCTAGCTGTTAGGCAGTCAGGAACAGGAGCATTTGGTGCAGTTAGCAAATTGAAACTGTTGTCCAAAAACTGGATGATTCTCATCTCATGTTCATGCCTCCATTCTCATTTTCTCTGATCAAAAATATGATTCCTCCAATCTATCTTGTTGGATTATCTTAACCTCTTCGACAAAATAAGACTGCATCAGGAAAAAGTGCATCATTGCATGAATCTTCAAGTATTGTGTTGACACTAACATCCTACAGACAAAGCAGATTAACGCAGAAATAAGAGGAACAAATGGAGATAACCCTTCTTGACAATGCTTAAAATCAACGAAACACAGTACCGCATACTGTCTCATACTGAGAAAGAAACGTTAACCACAACACTAATTGGTCAAAATTACCCACTTCATATCCAGCTCTTGTTACTCAGAAGAACAAGTTTAACGTGTTTTCTTCCAAAATGATTATAGTGCCCTTCAAAGCACTCTTTGAGATTTTCTGCCAATACTCTGCAAGCTGAACAAACATGAATATCCACTTACAAACCCAATAAACTGCCTGCTTGTTATCGGGTTGAATTGTGACAAATGTAGAGTAAAAAAAAGGCCTATGTGAAACAACTTCCCAAGAAAGAATTAATTCCTTCCAAATGATTAAACCACTACATTTGGCCCAAAAATCCTAAACCTACAAAGGGTGAGTCATTAGCTAAGCTATGATGTAAAATTAATATAAACTGTGTCTTTACCTCCAAACTAGTTATCAGTTGGCATTCTATGTCTGATATACACACACAAATGAAATGGTAGAAAGTATATTAATGCAACAACATTGTTTCCTCTCAATTGAAATAAAAATAAACAAAACAGTGAAGTTCCTGTTATGTTATACGAGCTCAGCTACCAAGAAAATCGAAGAAATGGAAACACTTTCTAGGCTAGAAATAGTTCAAAAACCAGTTGGTGGCTCTCAACAACTGCCTGATCACATCCCTTTCCTAAAAATACAAACCTTCTGGATGAAAAAAATTCTGGTCACAGTGCTTCAAACGACAACAATCATGCCATGGAGAAACCAAATTCACTGGCTAAAAATTGTGTGTTTGGCTTGGCATACAGGATGGCTGTTAGCCTGAAAAGTCAAATCAAAAGCACGCATAACACAGAAACAAACCTTACCACATGTCTCCTTTGACATCAATGGGAACGGACATGCAATAACCCACAACACTCAGGTTTGCTTCTGCATTATTAGCTTGCTTTTGACAGGAAATTGTAGGCCAACTTGTACCCTGAACACTGATTAAAACATGCAAGTTGGTTTTGAAACACAAAAACAGAGTTCACAAATGGGGAATAAGTAGTAAGGAAGAGTATTAATAAAGACACTTAATGCCAAAGGTTTACATTAATAGAGATTGGTATTTCACCAGATATACAGCAACTCAAACAAAGAGAGATCTACCAAAGTTTAAAGTTTTTTTTTTTTTCTTCTAATTTTGCATTTTTTTTATTTATTTTTTGTTTTTTTTTTCTGTCCTCAATGGGCTCCCTGTCCATTCTCAACACCTAACCCATACAAGACACCAGCATACTTCTCCAACGAGCCACTAAAGAAATTGTCCTTCAATTTCCTGAACGTACATGAAGTAAGCAAACTATCGGAACCAGCCTGGTGGCAAATCCCAACCCTCTCCACCTCCAACAACTCTGCAAGCTTGTTCAAACCGCCGTGAAGGCTGTTGCAGAACTTCATGAGGTGCTTGATGTCATATACAGTGGGGAAATACATGTTTATCAGATTGAAGAACTCCCCCTGCGTATCGGGCAAATTCTGACACGTCAAGAGCTTCAACAAGTACCCGAAATCGTAACCGCTATGGAAAGTAACCCAATGCACGTTGTCATTCAAAACGATCCCGGACGACATCAGAAGCTCCCCGAAACGGTGCGCATCGATGCCGTCTTCGTTGTTCTTCTTGAAATCGATCCCGCTCTGGCGCAAAAGCTCAATTGAATCATTCGCGAAGACGTCCTCGTTCACGTTGAACTCCCGGAAATTGAATTGCCAGATGCAGCACGAAGGGGAATCGTCGGTGCCGTCGGCGGCGGAGGCGCACGTGGGAAGATTGCCGTACTCGTCGGAAAAGGTGAGGCCCAATTGGATGAGCTTGAGCATGTCGACGTTGTCCTTTAGGGTTTGGTAATGGTAATCGTAGCTGTTCTTGAAATTCCCCACCGGTCGGAGCACGATCCCCGGAAACTCCGTGTCCATCGCGATGTACGGGTAATCGTCGACGATTTCCCGAATCAACGCGAATTCCTCTTCCAGGTTATCGTTCCACACCTCGCGAATCTGGATCGAATCGCTTTTGGGTAAAATCAGCGGCATTCCTTGCAACCACGACGACGATTTTATCGCGCAATTCAACGGATCTGTTCAATTTCATTCAGAATTACACAAAACGGAATCAAAATTTGAAACGAAAAAAAAAACAGATATTTAATTGATTAATGCGGAATTGTTGTTCGAACCTCGGTTGGGAAAAGTGGGAAGTGAGAAATGAGGATAGAGAAGGAAGAGATTTGTGGGGAAATGAAATCTCTCCCGTTCTAGGGTTTTCTTTTTTGTTTTGATATGAAAAGGGGGCAAAAGAAGAAGTGGGCGAAAGAGGAGGAAATCAAATTATTTTGTTACAAATTAGTGGCTCATTGGATTCCTTTTTCTCCCACTTTTCCTTCCTTTTATTTTCCTCTCATTTTAATATTTGTTTGGGAGAATCCGTTTGTTTGTTTCGTGGAAACAAAATCTTCCAGAGCCAAATAAAACTTTATTACAAATTACAGCTAAAACACTGTAGCGGTTGCTCAACTTCTGACCCTGCGATAAGATATTTTTGAAACCAAACAAAACTTATTTGGATGGTTTAAAACGTGTACACAATTCTCATTCCTCGCCTTCCAACACCTTTCTCGTCACCAAACAAACAAAGTGTTAGACAGCTGGCAGCTAATCACATCCTACCAAATTTTGTATCCATCATCAAAGGTTTTACACTTTTTCCCACACTTTGCCTTAAATATATTTCTAGTGATTATAAAATGTTTAAATACGATTCAGTCTTGTTTTGTTTCCTAAATAAATTATGAAATTTTGAATGATTTTCTAATTTAATTTTATATTAAATGATTCTTTTAAAGTATGTAGGATTGTCAAATTTTATGCAAAGATGTAATTAATTAATTATTTCATCATATTTACTTGTTTTGATTGATGATGCTTAATTAATACAAGACCATTGTAAGATAACTCCAACATATAAACAAAGTAAGATTGTCAAAAATTACCACTAGGTTTAGAGATTTGAATGTTGATTAGGTCGTAGACCAAAATTTGAATATATATATGATAAATAAATGTTAAGAACAAAACACACATGCTAATATTGATTACAGTTTAGGAAGTTATAAATTTTAGTAATTGTAATTTTAATTTTATAAGTAAACCTTTTGTTTAATATTTTTTTAATAAATTTTAGGTTAAAATATAATTTTTGTCTTTTTTTTCACCTCTATAAATTTTTCCCGTAAATATGAAAATTTTCACACGATTTAAATGTTATTTTTAATTTTTGAATTGTGTAATTTGTAAGTTATTTTTTACTTTTAGATTATCTTTTTAATTGTGAAATCTAAGAAATTTTTTCCGTGAAAAGAATATTTTATTTTGAATAATGTAAGAGTCTTTCAGATTCTATAATTTGAAAGTCATGTTTTAATTTATAGATTACGTAATTTAAAAGTGTTTTTAAATTATACAACTAATTTTTTTATATAATAAATAATTTTTAGATTGCATAAAATACTATTTTTTATGAGTCCATTCATAACAATAACACATAGATAATGGTAGTATAATACAGCAGTAAGAGGGTGGTTTGGTCTTTAAATTACCCTATGGGGAATGGATGCACATGAAAGTGTAAAAATAAATAGCCTAACAACTGTCATTATTTTTTTTTTTCTAATATCTTTCTAATCTTGGTCTACGAATGGGGTTTTCTTCCTACACCTCCATATTTTCCTTTTACACCATATAAATATGAAAATTCTTGCTACTGAATTGTAAGATGGGGAAGTTAAAAATGCCTTTAATCTTACAACTCGAAAGTCATAGCTTTCGTCTTCTTAATTTTTCTTTTTTTTTTCCTCTGCTTGATTTTTCTCCTCGAATATTGGTTCCACATAAGCTATTATAAGAGTGTGTTTGGTCCCATGTTTTTGATGAAAAGCTCTTCCAAATGATTTCTTACTTTTTAACAGTTCTCCAAACACATTATGTTATCTTCATTCAAAAATTTGTTTTCATTTAGGTCACTAATCTTCCATCATGAAGCTTATACCATTGTGTAATCCAGCTTTGAATATTTCTACCCAACTCGTACTTGAAAACAAGAGTTTGAGACAAATATGCATATCAATCTGACAAAATAAATTTCAAATGACTTTCGGATTTTATAATTCCGAAGTCTTAATTTTTATTCGAGGGTGATTTTGTCTTTTCGTCAGGGTTAATTCTGGAATTGAAAGGGGTATGGAAGTGCATGACGAGATCACGGAGGTGCAGGAAGAAAGAAGCACTCAGAAATATGTTTACGAAGTCATGTTTGAGCCCAATTTTTCCCAAGAGGCCCAACTCAATAACTAAGTCGATACGAGTTAATTGCTAGGGTTTAGTCACTGGTTCCGTTCTCAGCAACTCCTGGTTACGGCGCAAGCATCTTCAACTTCAAGGTTTCTCCGTCTTACTCTCTCTGTTTAATTCTGCGTTTAAGCATTACCGTATAGTGTACACTTCAAATAATTTGTCTCTACTTCAAGTCCTGCTAAATCCTGTTTTTCTTGTTTCAAAATTGTTGTGTTTGTGGTGAAAGATTTTAGGTTTTCTGTCAGGTAAGGCATTGGTAATTGCAGAATGACTACTGTTTATAAATGTTGTTTCATAGATTAAGATCTGACTCCTTATACCAAACAGATAATTTACCCTAAAATATTTCACTTACAACGCATTAGTAAAATATCTGAATCCTGCTTCATAAACCAATAAACCAATATTAAAAAATTATTAGAAGTATAAGGCTTTCGTAAAGAAAATTATCTCAATGTTGCTTCATAGCACAGTATAGAAAAAAATAATATATGAGCCGTTTAATTGGCAATAATATTGTACATGCTCCCGAGATCTGATTCCTTTTGTTATTGTTGTGCAGGAACGACGTTTTGTTTTTATCTATCAACAAGGAAAATGTCAGGGTATGTTAATTTTGCTTTCGTGTGTGATTGTATTACAGTAATCATCATTGGCTTTGCTTCCTCTTAGACGTATATTTGAGTGGAAATTTTGTTAGATAGGATATTACTGTGTTAATAGGGGTGTGTTTATGTAGTTATAACTTTTGGTTGTTCCTTTTTATTTGAAATCGTTGTGCTCTGAATTTGCTTATACATTGATTAGATAATTGAATTTGAAAACCAGAAAGTCAAACTATTGTTATATATTATACATTTAGGAACGTATTAAACATGTATCTTTGGTGGGGCTTTAGAAAAAACTTGCCTTCATCATTGTGATAGCGTCTCTTGAGAATAGCTTATCATAATCCCGCATGTGTTGCTCTGTTTATCATATTTTTAAGAATAGCATATTTAAGATGGAATGGAAAGTGATGCTATTATGGGGTATTAATAAAATTTTTCCTCCTTATTCTGGTAGTGTGTCATAGTCGTGTTTCTCTTGGAAATAGTTTTTAATTTGTTCAATTATTAATGGTTGCTTGGTCCGTGATTTTTTCTCCTGCAGTGAAGAGGGTGTTGTCGCAGCTGAGCCAGCTGCTGCCATTCCAGGTGAGCCCATGGATATCATGACTGCCTTACAACTTGTGCTGAGAAAATCTCTGGCTTATGGTGGTCTTGGACGAGGTCTTCATGAGGCTGCAAAAGTGATTGAGAAGCATGCTGCACAGCTCTGTGTTCTGGCAGAAGACTGTGACCAGCCTGACTATGTTAAACTTGTCAAGGCCCTTTGTGCAGAGCACAATGTTAGCCTCCTGACTGTTCCTAGTGCAAAGACTCTGGGTGAATGGGCTGGTGTAAGTGTTCTTGATAGTAAAATTGCTAATTTCATTTTATTTGAACTTCAAAACGGTTTAATTTTATGTCATTGTGTATTAAATCTGGCGTACTTTCTCTATACAGTTATGCAAGATTGATTCCGAAGGAAAAGCTAGGAAGGTCACCGGTTGCTCCTGTGTGGTTGTCAAGGTATTAACTGTGTAGGGATTAAAAGATTTGCTTAAAGTGTTTTAATTGCATTATCATTATTCAAGTATTGTCCTCTTGCAGGATTTCGGTGAAGAACATGAAGCCTATAACGTTGTTCTGCAGCATGTCAAATCTCAATGAGTAGCATGATTAATAGATTTTGTGCACACTACATTTCATTTTGAGGTTGTTCGATGAGAATGAATTTTGCCTTGTAGCAGGATTATATCTATTTTGGTTTGGATTGTTTAGTTTGCTGCAATCCTTGTGTTGCTATTACTTTTTTCTTCAGCGAAGCATTGCTATTACTAAAATGTTTTACATCTTTGCAATAAATTAATTATTAAAGAGTAAGTTAGCGGGTAAGATAACGACTGTACTTAATTTTGGCAATAATGGGATACCTTGTGTCGCATACATGCAATTTATTTAGATATGATATAAGTTAATTAACGAAAAAAAATGTAATTGAAATTATGTTTAATATATACGTTGTTCTCTTTAAAGCTGGGCGGGAAAAGTTTTATTTATTTTTTTAAGATATTTATGTACTTATGCTAAATTAAATTTGTCATTATTATTATTATAAATTATAAATTCTTCTTACGTGAGAAGAACTCTCTGTTTCATTATTATGTGGTTAATGTAATTTTAGTTTTTTTGTTGGCTTTATTTTGTACCATCTTTTTTTTCATCCAAAAATGAATCAAATTATAGTCTTTCTTTTACTTTTTATTTTAGGGTCATTTATTGGCTAATTAAATATAGAAACATGTCCATTTTCATGTAATTATAATGGCTTTTGAACATTTTTTTTAATTTTGCCTTTTCACACTTTTTTTTATTCTATTGCGGAGTAGTGCTATAATTTTGGTAAAAAATTTAAAAGGATAATTTCTTTTAAGGGTTCTTTGATCTTAAATTGGATGCTATCCACACCTCTAACATTTAATGTGAGATGATTTTTTTTTTCTATTTTCAAATTATAATTACAAATAAAAACAAATCATTTAAATTCTCAAATGTTATATTTCTATTAATATATTTTTTGATTTTCAATTTAAAAAATATATAGAAAATTCTTTTCCAAAACATCTCTAAATATATTTTAGCATGACACTGAAAAATTATTCGTGATAAGATACTTCTTTTCTTGCGGCAATGAAAGAGTTTCTAAAACAATGATGAAGTCATACTATTCATAAGTGTGTAAGTAGAAAATATGAGAAAGCAAGAAGCAGTTATCCTTATAATATTCTAAAGCCTTATATAAAAGAAAAAAAAACCTAAATCGATCTTCGAACATATATTTCACTTCTAGCCGCTTGATTATGATTGATATCAATAGGAGCATTATGTCATAGTTGTTGTATGTACAACATTTTTTGAGCGAATCATAAAATATCATTATTAAGCTACAACTCAAATCTTTAGAATTTTTCTTTAAAGATCTATTATATTTATCTAAGATGATAAGATAGTGATTAATGTCCTATAATTTTTTCTTGGACAATGCATTTTTTTATAATTTTTTGGTAAAGTTTTAATAGTTTTTGAAATCCCTAATCTCAACATTTATTTTATATTGTGAACTTCATTTTTGTGTTTGGAGATTCAAAATCATTATTTTACTCTCAAAATGGAAGATATATAAATTACTCTAAAATCAATAATTGCTATATCATTTTTCATATTTTTATTGTTGCAAAACTCTTAATCTTATTTGCTTTAAATAATCGTTTTTTAAGTCAAAATATCACGCTTTAAAACAAAATTACTTCTCCTCACTATTGTCTGTAAAATTCTTAATCTTGAAATCAAATTCTCCTATTTCTCGTCACAACTCATCATTTTTTAAATTCGAATCAGAAAATTTATGATAGTCCAACTGATAAAACTTGGTACTCGATTCAGATGATAGAATGGAAATGGCAGAAAAATGTAACAGAGATAACTATACACACATGAGAAAAAAAAAAAAAAAGACGAAAGATCATTACATGAAGTAATTGCAGAAGTTTACAAAGGAAATAGTGCTTGAGGAACTTCCTTCACACATGTGTGAGCTTCTTTGTCATGTCACACTCTTAGCAATTCTCATAAGGTGAGGTTATTTTTTTTAGACAGATAGGTTGCACATTCACTAAAATTTGCGACCAAATAGTACAAAACCCTTAAGGTAAGCTCAAATACTTAAAATGATGTTGCACATGCAAAGAAACACCCAGTTATATAGAATTATATTTTGCTTTAGCAATATTCTTTTGTCAATTACTATACCCTGGCTGCATATACTTTTTTCAATTGAACTCTTGCATTTATAACTCTTGTTTGTCACTAATACACGCTAACATATCATGTTTAGTCATTGACATCATAGTTTGATGACAACTACAAATTATACGCTAAATAATTTGTAACGAAAGCAAATAATTTTTTACTTGTAATATTTTTATAGGCAACAACATGAAAATATATAATTTTGGGTTTAAGGATACAAACATATACAAGAGTGACTCCGTTGCATAGCTGGTGGAATTTTTGACCAAAACCAGGTATGTGAGTGTGTGTCAGTGACACAGAAGCTCTCAATGCAAAGATTTCAACTTTCAGTCTAATGAGGAAGTGGTATAATGGTAATTGCAGCAAGGTTATTACACCAAAACTCAGTTCATGAGCACTGTTCTCAATGCTTGAAAACAGGTGGTTTAAAGTGCCAATGAGGAAGAAAAGAAATGACCCTTTTAAAGGATCCTTTTTTTTTTTTCTTTAAAGTAACCAAAGGAAAAAACAAAAGTAATCTTAGAACAGTGTAGAGGAGTTTTCAAGCGGACCTTGAAAGAAACTGATGATGGGTGGAACTATAAACTCATTGGTGGATTGTGAAGGTGATCATATGTGTGTGTTTGCATGTGCACGTGCAACACAACCCTCAAGCCCCTGAATTCACAAAGCAACTGCTGAGATACTTGCTTAGGGTTATAAGGTATAAAGGCCTGATTGTGCATTCTGGTGAATGTGCAAACATTGTGACCTGAAAATGGCCTCTCCTGATGAGACTGAGAGGAGTGTGGCAAAAAAACTTAGACATTTGGGGAGGAAGCTCCTCAAGGGCTCTTCACTTCACAAGCTTATGCAGCTGCTTCATGTAATGATCTTTCATCTGCTTTTGTACATGCATGAATTTCTATCTCTCTGCTGAATTTTTGTGCCATGAATTACACTGTATTCTGAAATTGATCATGAATTTCTAGCAGTTGGACCATCACTGTTCAACAGATCTTTTGTTGCCGCCTTTAGTTTCATGTGTTTGGTGTAGATATTTGTTTATGTTGATGTTTGGTATTTCTGACTTCAAATGGATTTGGACGCCCAAATTTTGGATATTTATCTAAGAGATTCTGTAGATTCTGTGTTCTAAAAGTTATTGTTGTGATTACTCTCATGATCTAACACAACTTCCATTTTTTCTGCCGCATTCAGGTTTTCATTTTTCTTGAATTTTCTGACTTCGAGTCTCTTTGGGTCTGTGTGACTATTTACTTGTCTTATGGGGTGGGTTCCTTAAAGTCCCTTTTACAATTTCTGAATCATTTGTTGAATAGAGTGACCGTCCAATGTCCATTTAGAATCCCATTTGGAAGTCCAAAGCCTCCTTGAAGATCAAGTTTTTCATTTGCACTGTGGTGCTTAATAGGATTATTAGTTATTACTGATTATTGGGGGGTGTTACTTTCCCTTTACGGATAGAAATCTGAGATGCCATGCCAGAATACTTCACCATGAAGAGGTGGATACATTGGCAAGAGCAAGGCAAAAGTCACTGCCTTGTGAAGGGAGCCAACCTTCCCTTGTAGTAGTGAACTATACATCAAGTGGATTTCTAGGAAGGGAGGCTGCATCAAGGAATCATCGCCTTGAGAAAAGGGAAATTTTCCTTTGGGAGGTTAGGGAAGCCTTCAGCACTGCATGGCTGTAATCAACAAGGCCACATACACTTTGTTGACCTGCCTCTATATTCAAGGGAGGTCACACTTCCATTTGGGCAGCACAATTGCATGGTAGGATACTCTTCACCAAAGAAAAATGTCCGAGGACTTCCCTTCAAACCCCTATAAAATCCTTGCACTGAACAGTGAATGCAGCACACTTCCAAACTAGATACCAGAACCATAAACTCCCTTTTACTCACCATCGGCGTGCAAAGGAATTGGACAGATTTCCTTATGTTTTCTCTTTTTTTGTTTAAAATTTCCATTTCTATCCTCCAAATCCTTGTAAGTTTTTTCCCTTTGATAAAATGATTGTGTGCTGTTATGAAAAAGGATTCTCTCAGCCACTCAAGAACACCTGAGCAGTTTTTGACCTATGGAGTTTAATGCTCTCTATCTCCTTGATGTTATAACCGAGGCCCTTTTGAATTTGTTGTATGGTTGCAACAATTAGTAAAATGAACTCGCTACATTGTTGAATTTGATCATGAGTTATATTATATTGCTTGTTGGTGAAATGCAAACAAATCTTATTTTGATATTTGACCTGTGCTCACAAATTGTGCACTGAAATGTGGATATTTAGAACGAGTTTTGTTTATTCCATCAGTTGAGTGGAAAAGATCAAGTGAAATATCAGGTTCTCAAGTAACAAGATAGGGAGTTATCCCCATGTATTTCAGTTTTTCTTATGATTTTTGGAACAAAGTTTAACAACATTGTTAACAGGCCTTCCAAGCTTGATTGAACTCTGCCTTTTTGGTTTTCTTACTTTTAGAAATTGGAGCTTGTATTGTCAACCCTGGGTCAAGAACCAACTAAGCCAATTCAAGAATCACTTGTACCTTCCATGAAGGCATTGATTTCAGATGAACTTTTGAGGCACACAGATGAGGATGTTAAGATTCTAGTTATATCTTGCATCTCTGAGATTACAAGAATCACAGCGCCAGATGCCCCTTATGATGATGAGCAAATGAAGGTAGCAATTTTAGTTTAATAAATTGGGTTTTTCTTTTATAAATTATTCAACTATACTGTATAGTGTATACCATAAATGATGTTAATGATCTTTTGTAAACATAATTATTCTTGTTCAAATTAGAATATATCAATTTATGTCTTGGTGGGCAGGAAATCTTCAAGCTCACAGTGGCATCTTTTGAGAAGTTGTCTCACATATCTGGCCATGGCTATGAAAAAGCGCTTACCATACTTGATAATGTCAATAAGGTCAGATTATGCTTGGTCATGCTGGACCTTGAGTGTAATGACCTGGTTATTGAAATGTTTCAGCATTTCTTGAGATTTATAAGGTTAGAGCTTGACAATATGTCTTTTATCTGTTTCTTCCTGTTCTGAACTTTTATATGTTTCATTACTTCTAATAACTTATTTAAGAAATGAACATAGCCTCTTATTGGATATTTGAGATGTGTTGAAATTGTTAAAATTTATCAGTTCTGCAATTTTGGTGAAGCATATTAAAATTTAAACAGTTCTGCAATTTTGGTGAAGCATACAAAACGATTTTCTTTGAATTCTTTTGTGTTATTCGTATTCAAACATGAAGTGGTGTAGCTGAGGAAATCAGATTTTTCTTTGCATTTTCCTTTTGCCAATGACTAGTAGATCATAGATGAAACATTGGAAGTTGTTTTGTATTAGTAAATGAAAAGGCAGATTGCTTGTTACCTACACAAAAGCTGATTAACTTTTCCTTTTTTACTTTTCCCACCTTTTTAAGTTTTTATTCATTTCAATAGTTATTAATTTCTAATATTTTGTCAATTTAAAGGTCAAACCATCCCTGTAATGCATTTCATTCAATGGAATCAATAATGACCATGATCTTACAAGAAAGCGAACAAATTTCCCCAGATCTTCTTAGACCTCTGTTGGATAGTGTAGGAAATGAAAATCAGGTAACATGCTTTGCATTATATCTATTTCTTGTATTCTTTTCTTTTTCTTTCTTTTATTTATTTAGTATTTGGTTTCATGTCCTTTTTCTGTGTAACTTAGTCAATCTGGTTTTATTTATTTTCCCAGACTATTTCACCTATGTCTTGGACATTGGGTGAGCAAGTAATCAGCAACTGTACTGCTAAGCTCAAGCCTTATCTCATGAAGGCAGTGGAGTCCTCAGGCAGAGCTCTAAATGAGTATGCACAGATAGTAACCGATATTTGCCAGAATGAATCTGAATCCCCCCAATGTGATGATGCAAATGGTTCTAACAAGACAGTGGTTCGTTTTATTTGCAGTACTCTATCAGATAAACTGTTATAGCTAATATGTGATATTCTTCCTTAGTGTTAATTTGGCTTCATATTGGAAACCACGGAACTAATTTAGTTGATGTCTGCAAGTTCTCTAGTTAATTTAGTTAATATTTGTTGTTCTTGGCAACAAGCTGTTGTTTGATTTTAGTCTTTGAGTTAGATTAATGTTAGGATTGGTTGTGTTGCAATGCTTCAGGCTCAGGAAGCTGGGAACAAGCTTAATGTTCCTAAAGATGCAAAGGAACAGCCATGTGATGTAAATTATCTTCTACTCTTCTCAATTAGTTATTTTGATTTTAAATTTTCCCTTGCAAATACAATTGCAATGCTTGCTTCCTTAAAGTACCAGTCAAAATTAGTGCAGTATTGAACTTTTAACTTGATTCTTAATCAGGAAACCAAGGGTCATGAACCTGATGATACTGGTAAGAGAGATGTCCAAATTTTGGAAGATACAAAGTCAAACAGAAGGGACACTATGGATGGTGAAGTTACAAAAAAAACTGGTTCGAAAAGGAGATCACGTTCTGAAATTACCAAGAACTCTGAAAAAGAGAATGCAAAAGCCAAGTTGGAAACTGACAATTTAGAGTCTGTTCAGGAACCAAAATCAGAAACTCAGCAGAATACTGTGTCAAGGAAGAGGGGGCGTAAGCCAAATTCTCTAATGAATGCAGAAGAAGGCTATGATCACTCGTGGATTTGTCGGGAAACTGAAGTGGGAAAATCACTATCCAGAAAGACTCACGACTCCAGATCTCCTCTTCCATCTTCTGAAAAACCTACTTCCAGAAAAGATAAGTTGCATCGAAAGCCTAAAACTGTAAGTGAAACTCTAGTTTCTAAGCCGAAAAGTGAGAACATAGCTAAACCTGCCAAATCCAGAAGGACTCACAATATTGGCAATGATTTTCCCCCTAATGATGCAAGTGAAGGTTGTAAAGCTTCAGCTTCTAAACCTAAAACTAATGGTAATACTGATCCTTCTCCTTCTAAAAGGAATAATATTTCTGATGGATGTCACACCAAACGAGGCCGGAGAAGGAAATTAAATAGCACGGAGAATCAAGGTGTTCATTCTAATTCTTTGTCAATGTTAAAAGACAAATTGAATCATCAGCCTGAGAAGATTTCTCTGGATTCCCCTACAGTTAAGTTAGAAAAAGAATCTGAAGTAAGGAATATCTCTGAACAAAAACCCATTAGGAAAATCAAATTTTCTGTGAAGATTGATGGAAAACTTGTCATGGGCTCAGAATCAGCTGCTAATAGGGAGCCTAACGTTTCATGTGGAGATGAGGGGAAACACAAGTCATCTATGAATGATGAGATAGAAAATATTAAAGAGGGTAGATTCTCAACTCAAACAAATATTAAGAAAAGGAGGAGGCTTGATGCTACTCCTAATGAGGGCCGATACAAATCATCAGCTGTTAAGGTATAGTTTGTATCTTCTTACAATCCCCCAGTAGAACACATAATATATTAGTAAAACCTCACATATTGTGTTTTGGTGTTGATATCTCCACTTTTAGGAGCTGGTTGCAGAATCTGCAAGTAAAACATTAAATGGTGTCAAGGAATCCCTACAAACAAGGCGGAGGAGAAGACACAGTAATGTGAGTGCTGAGGTATATGCATTTGAAATTCAGTGTGGAGTTTGTGAAATTTCAGTTTTTTCCAATAGCACGCCTTGAAATGTCCCATTTTCTTTAATTTTATTGTGGCTCAGTATGCTTTTTTGTTTTACTCTGGAAGGTCCTTAATGCGTGACACTCTCTAAGATTATGTACTAATTGTGCTAACCAGATGGCAGTATATACTTCCTTCCTACTGCTGCTTTGACTTCTTTATTTGCTGTACCTTTTTCTTCAGGCATCTGAATCTCATCATGATAACTCATTTGTTGGTAGTAGAATCAAGGTCTGGTGGCCAAAAGATAAGACGTAAGTATCTTGGTGGGATATTTCGTGACCTATTTATATCTCTGCACTCATCTGTTGCCAATTTCTATGCAAGCATACTATAGCCTCAGCTAGATTAGGCCCTCTGATGCTGCAGTGAGAAAAGAGAATAGAGAAACGATAGGGGGAAAGACTTTGGCTAAGCCATCTTGGCTCTAACATGTAGTTTCATGCTTATGACCTATGGGTTTAGGACAATACATATATTTAGAGGAAACTATATTATACATCGTAGTTGGGTTTGGAATCATAGACACGTACAAAAAAGAAGGATGAACGTTTACTGTAGGCATCTGTTTATGATGTGTACTTGCTCTGTCAACTGTTAATAGAGTTGTCATGTGCTATATTTTTTATATTGTGGCGGGGATTGTTTAAAAAAAATAATTGTAAAGGTTTATTATTGATACATTCTCTTTGAATTTTCAGATTTCAAAAACACTATCCATGTCTTGCTAACTCATTCAGTAGGCTCATAAGATAATTGCATGTGCTTCTGAAAATAGAGTGGATGACCATCTCTTTTATCTATGGTGGCCCATTGGATTGTGTTTGAACACTTGAATTAAGAAAAATGCTATGTGATTTAGATAAATAATTCATATCAGGGTTTTTTTCTGACTTTAGCTTTAGAGCTAAATGCTATGTTCTGGAAGTTTTCCCTAAGAATACTAAATATTTAACTTGTTTCATGTGTGCGTGCTGTTGTTGCTTGCTTTATTTTGTTCAGTAATTTTCGTATGTTAAATTCTTCACTACAGGTTTTATGAAGGTGTTATCGAGTCTTATGATCCTATCAAAGGAAAGCACAAGGTGAGATGGTTGTTACTGATGCTATTTAATACAGAAATGATATTTGAAATTCACCTATTGATTATGGAACAAGATTATTCCTGTGAATTAGACTTACACTTCTTAGCATGAAAAACTTAAACCATTGAATGAGTTTGATAATTATATTTGTCAATACTGTGAATTGGTTTTAATAGATTTTGTATGCGGATGGTGATGTCGAAGTGTTGAACCTCAAAAGACAGCGTTGGAAACTAGTTGATGTTTCGTCAGATGAGGTGAGCAAAAATTTTGATGCTCATTAATTACTTTATGTGTTGCTCATGTTGTTTCGTAGATGAGGTGAGTTTCATGCTTTAATAATTTTGTAATTATTGTAAGCACATGCATCACATTTGTCATACTGTTGCTGTTTCATCAGATGAGGTGAATAAATATGAAAGCTTTAAACACTTATTTAATTATTGTGTGCATGTGTGTATATAATATGATACATATAATAAATTTAATTCGTGCATGCTGGTATTATCAGGAAGGGCTTGCACTTCGGAGGCTCGCAGAAGCATCAGACGTGTAAGTATAATTTATAAGGGAGTTGAGTTTTGGAGATAAAGGGAAAGAAAGGGAGGAGAAAATTTAAATTCAATAAACATTGTCTAATTTATAAAGTTTAAAATGGCAGAAATATAATAATAGATTAACATAATAGTCTTTTATATATTTCTATAAACATTACACAACTCTCTTAATTAAGAAACAATAAAATTGTCTTTTCCTTCCCTTTCCTAGAACCTCTCACTTCCAAATATATCTCATAAGAGAGTTAAGGATCTCTCTTGTTTTGTCCAAATATAAGACCTTCATCAAACAACAAATACTTTCAGTATATTCCATTTCTCCTACATAACACTAAGATCTTTGTTGGGAAAAACTCACTTTAAAGATATCTACATCTCAAAACCCACTGAGGACCTCAAACTAGAAGGTTTTTTATTTTAATTTTTTTAAATCCCTTAAATTATATCTTATGTATAGTATAGTAAAGACAAATTTTTCTTGGATTTCAACCAATGTTAAGTTGGTGTACTCAATTAAGTTCTACACAATTATTTTTCTATTAGTACTTGTCTGATATATTAAGCTTATACTGCCAAGTTATTCATAATATACAGAGCAGAAAAAGGCAAGGAAAAATCAGAATTGGAGTCAGCCAAAGCTGCAACTAGCAAATCTCAGTCCAGGTTCGTCCTCAAATCTGAATCTGTGAAATATGCAGATGCTCCTGCTGATGACATATCTGATTTGGATGATGATTCACTGATAATTTTTAGCAGAAAAGACTCTAAGAAGCCTAAAACACGAAAGAGGGAGAGCTGATTCTGCAAAATGCAAAAAGGTTGTGTAAGGTTACCAGCTATGGGCCTCAATGCAGTGTTTACTAGTTGGCTCTAAAGCTTTGTAACTTCAGCTTACCCTAGGGATTATCAGTTTAGTATGTTTTGTTTCATAGTTAAACTTGTCAGTCTTTAGAATGGTTTGAGATATTATGGTGTCTAAGACTGTTTACTTCAGAAGGGTTTTGTTCACACCATTTTCAAATCTTGGATCCATGTAGGTAAATTATGCCATGTATTTGTGTTAGAATAGAAGGGTTTGTTTCATTTCTGTTGATGAGCAAGGCTTGTATTTTTTGAATAGCAGAGGAAATGATTTCTGTCACCTTTGATCCCTCATGCATAAAGTACCTAACATATACCATTGCATGAGGAATTGGACATAGCAAAGTAATGTCATGATTTCATCTTTGACTTTAAAAATTGGCTTGAGAAACATAATAAACAAGGACAACACAAAAGTCTAAATTCTTGTGAAAGATGAAACATATAATGTACTTCTACAGTTTTACTAAGACTCTCCTATGTCAAAACTATATTAATTGTCTTCACTGTAGTGTTGTGTAAATTTTTGCATTAGTTTAATATTTATGCGTATCAAACGTCATCATAGAAATACAAAAACACGAAAGTTGTGATGTGATTTAAGTACTATTATTTTATTGTACTTATATTGTCCTGCGGTATGTACCTAACACACCTTAAATATTTTGCAAAGTCAGATGAATCCAAAAGTATGCTATGATTGTTCTAGTAGCAAGTTTTGTGAAAAATGTGCTTTTTCAAACTTGGTGTTTAAAACGTAATTAAATATGTGCATGATAATACTAATAGAAGTGCAAATAAAATATTTCAATATTCTCTTATTATTGTATTATTAGATGAAATTTTATACCAGTTCAATCAATTAAGGGGGATTTAGGGTGTTTCTATCAATACAAATACTCTCTCTTTCATTTTTCTTTTTTAAAAATTCATGTTAGATATCACTGTCACCTCTCTTCCCATTTGCAACAATAACTTTCTTGCATCTCATTTTTTTCTTAATGTGTTTCTCTTATATCACGTTTTTATTAGTTGTTTTATTTATTTTTTAGGTTTAGTAGCTATTTTTATCTTATAGTGATTCTCTCATTATTTTTAAAGTGATTTGTTATTTGTGTAACATGCTAACTTTGATCAATTTGATAGAAAAAATGATATTGATTTCCTTTAAAAAGAGTGAGACATAATTAAAAACGTTAAAAATAATAAAATGAAATTTTGAAAAAAAAAATTGAATAATAGAAAAAAAATTATGAAACTCGGGTTTAAGTCTGTGAACTTATTACTTTAGATTAAAAAAAGTGTAATGACTCATTGCATTTCTAGAAGTGAGTTTTCACAGTATCAGAAAGGTCTGCAATTGTACCAAAGAAAAAGAATTTAAAGCAGTACCATATATGTTAAGCTGCATTTTGAAAAATATTGGCATTGAATTGCAGGAAGAGAGGGTCAAAAAGAGGAAATGTAGTTGTCACCAAACGTTTTGAAAAGAAAGGAGAGTTTTCCCATTGGAATTTGGAAGTGAATAATTGGTATGATTGGGGTTGTTGGTGAGTGTTGATTTTGGGGCATATGGCCATACTCTTCTTCTTGACTTTGACTATGGTATGGTATGTTATCAAAGTGTCTCACGCACCAACCCAAGCAGCATATTTTGTCTTTCCCACTTAACTACAAAACAATCTCTATATACACTACGATTCCGTTCCCACCTCTCCCATTTCCTTTTATTCATAAAGCTTTTTGAAATCTCCATCCACTAGACACTAAACTCGTTTACTTTAGTAAAGACTAATCTCATCTCACATAAGTGATTTTATGGATATTAGATAGATTTAATTTCATTTTTTAAATAATATATTTAGTATCTGAGTTTATATAAAAGAGACAAATTAAATTTTAAATGCGCCAAACATATATAAAGGAATCTCACCATTTTTAACCTAAAACTTTAAGACAGTAAATTTATGGGTCTTTTTTTTTATATATTGCTTAATTTTTTTATTTTTACTTAATGTGAGATTTGGACTCGGACTTGGATATCCAACAACAAAATCTCATATGTACGGTACTTTCAACCTCAAAAAATAATATAATACTTTAAATAAAATGTATGTTATTAACTTAATCTTCAATTACTCTTATGTTCAAATACTAATTTAAGTATCGAAAAACCTTTTAAAGTATTTTTCTCATTTCACAATCGAAGATGGAACTATAAACAGATTGAAAATCAAAAATCAAATTATACAGGGAATTCCTTCCAAGTCTATGCTGGATGAAAAACATAAAAGGTGGAAGAAAAACTCAAACAAGTAAAAACTTTTGTTTTATCTTTTAATGTGTGTTATAGTATAGTTAAAAATGAATATAAATAAAAGAAGACTTGATAGATCTTTAATTTGTAAAGAATAAAAAATGTCACGAAAACATAAACATACGGTAATGGTGGATTCAAGCTATTATTTATTTTGTAAATTTTATACATGAAGCTTCTCACTCATTACAGATTTACTCTCTGACTTTTTCATGTAATTATTTAATGAGGTTTAGATCCTGACATGTTTTTGCTGAGAGAATTCACGTGTGAAAATTTTAAAAGAAATCACATAAATGATAAGAATTGAACTGCTCGGGAAAGAATAAAAAAGGGTGCAACAGTAGTGGATGTAGATTTTCTTGTAATGAGGAAAATAATCTATAATATTTCTACAGAAAATAATAATATATATATAAACTTTTACATAATGTATAATTTCATAAAAAAAGTATTACTTTTTATATCTCTTTTAACTTTCTATGTTTATTTAAAAATAATTTAACGGGGCAACACTTTTTTTGGAGGAAAAAGTATTTGAACTACAGAACAAGTTTGCAGGAGGAATTGACGTGAAAATAAAGGTATTAGTATTCTAAATGGAGTTGAAACACTATGAATTGTTTATCTATTATTATACATAAAAAGATTTTTATTGTTTAATAATAATAATAATAATAATAATAATAATAATAATAATAATAATAATAATAATAATAATAATAATAATATGTTTATTTACAGCTCATTGGTTTGTCTGATATGAGAAAGGACAGGTTTGGGAAAATTTAAATTGGAAGGCACAGAAATAGACATCCAAAAGTATAGCAACCATGAGACGACACAATAAATTATAATATCAAAATGATTGAGCTAAAAAAGGTAAGATCCGACTAATTATATATTAATTGATTTAGACTAAGTATATTAATTGAAGTAATTAATAGTGATTAGGTAGAAACTACAAAGATATGTAACAAGAACCCAGTCCATATACTAGTTGATAGCTATAATTAACCAACAATTGGTAACCAAAATTTTGCCTAACCACACCAATATTGTTAGTGTATCAAAACTTTAGCATTTCATAAATATATAATTCAAGTATAAATAGAACACTGTGATATATTTTATTGAAAGGGATGGCAACCAATTAAATGAAACAAACGTAAACAAGATTACATCATATAAATATTTGTATTCTTGCTTTTTCTAGATCATAAATGCAACTGCGTCGTCTATTTTTTCTTAATATTTTGTTTCGTTTTCTATTTTGCTATCATTATTTTAAATTTTAAATACGTATTCGTTTATAGTTTGTTTGAAAATAAATTATTTATTAACTTGTACCAATTAAAAATGTTTACTAACATTGGTTAAAGATATTACACCTTGAAATTTAAAACTCCCTCATAATATTATTTTTTATGCAATATATATTTATTTATTTTTATATGGATTTTAGTTTAACTTATACTTTAGAGAACAACATGCTTGTTAAAAAATGGTTTTTAGAACAATGATAGTTGTTTCAACATAATTTAATTGAAAATAGTGAATTGTGGTAATTAATATAGGTTTTTTTTTTAATTATGATCATAAGAAATATTATAATTATAAAAATTATAAGAAATGAACAAATAATTAATAGATTAAAAAAACAGTGTTTAATTTATCATATATACATACATATATATATATATATATATATATTATTTAGTGTTTAATAGGTTGACAGTGTAGTTAACCTTTTAAAATATATAATTATAAAAATATTAATTTGTTGTATATATAATAAATAGCCAAGTCTACCTTCCTAATTTGTTTTCTAGTTTCTTTAAGTGGTGGTTCTGTTGAATGTGATGGAAAAAGAGACTAATGCCAAATCTATTCATTATGATTTCATGTTGAAAAAGTTTTTCTTCACCTATGTAACTTACAGTTTTTTTAGAAATAATAAGAGAAAATGATAATATACAAACCTTTTAATATGAAAACTTTATTCAAAGTGAGAAGAAAAAAATTATACTACCATAAGAACTCCATTTTAAGATTATAGGATAAAAAAAAAAATTTTCCTTTTTCATGATAAAATATTATATTAAATCTTAAATTCGATTAGAGATTCCATATAAATTAATAATAAAATCAAACCATAATATAAAAGTAGGTGTAAATCTTAGTTAGATGACATTGTAATGTTGAGTTAGAATTAAATTACTGTCTCTAATATATTAACTCATCCTAAATACAAACTAAGAATGTTAGTCAAAAGATAAAATAAAAAATTAAGGTGAACACGAGTGGTTATAAAGTATCTGTTTTTCTGATGGTTTTGTGTTATTCTTCCTATAAACTGTGTTTTTTTCAAGTAAATTTAAAATGAACACGCGTGTATGATGAATCAGAGAAGAAAAAGTTATATTAAGCATGGTTAAAGAACATTTGTACGAGAAAGCTATTTTAGAGTTTTAGTTAATTTTTGTTGATAATAAAATATTAGAAGCATATTAGTTTCAAAAAAAAAAAAAACACACAAGTATTACTCTTATTCATACATCAGATTAAAACGTGATTACGAGGTAAATAATTTGTTTTTCACGTTAAATTTAAGTAAAATGAGACGCGTTTTCCGTCAACTCAAGTTTGACTTGAAACCGCGTTTACAATTTTAAGTTCCCGTGTGTTTAATGTTATATATA